>Ga0209317_1000083_pt1 | contig 131788 bp, 119 predicted proteins | sample RifGroB2_FD_183994 | JGI IMG/M metagenome (GOLD analysis project Ga0209317, IMG submission 183994) | Soil microbial communities from Rifle, Colorado, USA - Groundwater B2 (SPAdes) (version 2) | ecosystem: Environmental > Terrestrial > Soil > Unclassified | place: Rifle, Colorado | collected... | reverse complement strand
TGGCTTTGTTCCGTTGCCGGCAAATTACGTATCGCTGATAATATTTGCTGATAGTCCATAGCGCTTATTTTTGACTAAGATATGAAATAAATTTGAATATTACAACGCTATTCTTAACTACAGCCAAACTGACAAAACACATGCACTGATGTAAAATGTAGCGAGAACTTTTTTAACTTTATTATTGCTTTCTAGCTTTTTAGTCATTAGCGTTACTAAGGAAATAACTAATCCAATAACTAAAAGTAGTGCTTCAAGTATAATCATTGTCTGTTGTAGTTTTTAACAATTCTCCAATTTGTTTTATTGTCAATATAACTTGCTACTAATCTAATTTTTACAAGAACACATATCAGATTTTTCGAGCAAGATTTTCAAATGTAAGGAAATTCTATGTTCAGTTCGTCTGAAATCTTAGAAAGATTTGTGGAATGAGGTAAAAAAGAGTTGGGATGCTCCCTTCGACACGCCTAACGGCTGCTCAGGGAGCCGAGCGGTGTGTAGAGATTCGCTTTTTTGAACGTTTGACATTCTTGGCTTTTGCAAACCAAAGTTGCTATTCAAAGCGTCGCTCCCTGAGCCGCGTAGCGAGTCGAAGGGAGCATTACAGAAAGTTGTTGTCACCAATGTTTTAGTAAAGATTTGCGGTGTAGGTAAAAAAAACTGCTCCGATAGACTAACATCGTACTCTTTACCATCGGCGGCAGTTGTAAAGTAATTCTTTACAACTGAAATTTCGTTTAACTCATTATCTTTCAATATACTTGAAAAGTGCTGGCCAATGTTTTGCTTGGAGGTGTCAAAAAGTTCGGCAAGCTGGCTTTGGTTCATCCAAATCATACCATCTTTTGCATAAAGCGATACACTCGCTTTGCCATCGATGGTATTGTATATGATTATATTTTTCTTGTTATTATCGTCCTTCATATAAATTGTCCTTTTTGAAGCTTTTCAAATGTAACCAAATTCTATGTTCAGTGCATCTGAATTATCTGAAAGATTTGAGGGGTGGGTAAAAAAACTGCCTAAGGGAAAAAGGACTGCTCCGATGACTGGAGTTCATCGGAGCAGTTGCTGTAATTTTCTTATTTGGTAGTTGATTTTCTCTTCTTAGTCTTTGGCGAAGTAATTTTTTTTATTTGTCCTGTTCTTTTATAATGGGCAATCACCTCGCTTATTTGATTCTTTTCCCAATCTTCCAGTGGTCTTGGGTCAACCACAAAATCAACTCCTTCAGGTTCTCTAATATATCCCATAATCTTAAAGTTTATAATATTTCTTAATCAGTTTTAATGCTTCTTTTGGAAAAATAACCATTTTATGTCCACCCACATGTATCGCTCCTAGTGTCTGTTCATAATGGTCAATAAGGCGGGTTTTCGAAATAAAAGATACAAATCCTTCATATCCTTTATCCCATGAGTCTTTACAAGCAAATGCCATCAAATTCCCGGGAACTCCAACATACATTTTCCTTTTTCCGCGATTAAAAGGTGAACTTTCAATGACATGGATGTAAATATGGTCTTTGTAATCGCTGATACTAATTAGTCCTTGAATAACAGATTTATTATCCATTATAGTCAATTTGAAAATCTTCCGATCTGATTGACCAAATTCATATTTCCAGTCAAATTTCCAGCCAATCCCCTTTTTAATTGCTTTTAAATCTTCTTTAAGAATCAAACTAACTTCAGTATCGAAACTATCCCCGGTAATTACATTCTCTATACTATTAGTCAGTTTATCAATCTCTATGTCAATATGTTGACATCTTTTTACTCATCGAACAAATATACATCAAAAAATCGAGATTGCAGTATAATTGCAAGGGTTTTCCGGTAGCATACCTAATATTTGTTTTCACCGAAATACTTGTATAATAAACAAATCCGATGTTCAGTGCGTTGAATTATGCGAAAGATTTGCGGTGCGGGTAAAAAAGCATTGGAAATGCTCCCTTCGACTGCCTTTGGCGCTCAGGGAGCGGAGCAGCGCTCTGCCGGGTGCTTCACTTTTTTGAACGTTTGCGTTTTTATGCTTTTAAGAACTGATGCCGTTATTCAAAGAGCTGCTCCCTGAGTAGCGAAGCATATCGAAGGGAGACTCCGAGTCATCGGATCAGTGGATTCTGCAAATGTCTTTTCAATTGAACTTATCTCATCTGTCATTGGTTATGGATTGGAAAGCACAATGTTTCAGATAATATTAAACTCCTTTTAAATCCCCGAACTATGAAAACACAACGATTCACCGTGGCGCTTACAGTAATTAATTTGGTCGTTTTGCTGGTTATACTGTTTCTGATTAACACGTCTTTAAAACCTGATGTTGCCTCGGTCGTTCGGGGAAAGGCGTTCGAACTGATGGATGATCAGGGACGAGTTCGTGCTGAAATCAAGGTTTTGCCGGCAGAAGCCGATTTCAAAATGCCCGATGGCTCCCAAGGTTATCCGGAAACCGTGATCCTGCGATTGATTGATTCAAAGGGCGGCCCTAATGTGAAGCTGGCTGCAACCGAGGACGGTTCAGGTCTTGTATTGGGAGGCGATGCGGGTTATGTACAAATTCTGTCGCGAAGCAACAATCCGTTTATAAAACTCAATACCAAAGACGGGAAGGAAAAGGTTGTCAGGGTGGAGTGATGGATACAATAAAAACTTAGGGACGGTCATAAGCAAACTAATTCTGATTTTTCTTTTCAATCGTTTTCAATCGTTCAATTATTTTTTCACCAAGCAGGGTTTTTCGTTTAATATGGCTAATAATCTCGTTAACGAAATCGTTGTTTTCAAATCTACCTCTAACTTTTTCGAAATCGAGCTTTTGGGTCACTTTGTTGCCATCCATACCAAAACCAGTCATTGAATCTAACCTGAATTCTTTTTTGGCATCTTCATATAACAGCTCATCCAATCCAATAACGCTTTCTTTCCATTTTTGAATCAGGTTGATCATATCTTTTATTTCCAGATTCTCAATTTTTTTACCTGTAATTTGAACCAGCAGTTCAGCGGCCCATGTCCATTCGTATTCGTAATAATTGGAATGGATGTTTTTGAATTCCTGTTCAATTTCCTCCAAACTTGCCAATTCCTTGCCTTCAATGCTTTCAATCAGCCTGTTGATCTCGGTTCTCGGTGCAATCAGCCCAGCCAGATCGCTCCATTCACCCTGTCCGGTTTTATCCTTTGGGTTCAGGCATTCCCGCAGGTCTTCAATGGTTTGAATATTATCTTTTTCAAGCCTCGAAATCACAGAATTCCCCAGAAATTTATAAATAGCTTTTTCATATAAATTAATGCCTTTTTCGAGGGCGTTTTTGCTGATCAGGGCATTCCGATAGGTAAATACTCCGGTTGTTTCACCTGAAATTTCTTTAAGACTGTTCAGGATTTCAAGTCCTTTCTGCATTTTGAATATAGTAAAAGGGCTAAGTAGATTGAAATTGATACAATCCAGCTTCTCCGGATCTTTACGTATATCTCGTCGTGGCCACTTCATCACGTCGCGGATGGTCCCAACGCTCCGAAGGTTGACTCCGGGGGCAATCCAACTGTCGTCTTTGTTTTCAATCAAATACGAAAATGGCAGGTCTGAAGTATCAGTATTTTTATAATGTCGTCCCATGACCAGGCTGAAAGCGCCAATTTTTGCCGGCCAGAGAATGTAAGAGTCGGAGGTTGTTTTTGATCCGCGTTCAACAATTCCGTGGTGGATTGGTCCCAGCTTATACATGTGGTTACTTTGGTTCGATCCGCTGCCAGCATTACAAAAAGAGAACATTCCGGCAATCAGCAAAGTTGACTTGTGGTGTGTGACCGTGTATGGCCCGCCAAAAATAGAACATGCTTCGCCATGAAATCCCTGGCAGTTGGCAAAAAACAACGAATTTTCGGCAGAATATTGTTTTCCAAGAATACAGCCTTGTCCGATAAAACAATGCGAAACAATAGTTCCGTCTGAAATTTCGGCGCCGGAAGATACAATGAAATTTTCGGCAATGATTCCTGAACCCAATTTTACAGGGGCAAATTCGTTGCTGTTAACCGATCCGTTTTCGATGCGCGTACAGCCCAATGCCTGACTGTAAGGCCCGAATTTGACGTTTTTTATTGATCGGCAGTTGCGAATAACAGAGTGAGAACCTATGGTCCCACGGGTACTTTTTACTGATTCGGCGTATGCTGCGATTTTTAACTCCAATTCTTCTATCAGGCAATACCGGTGTTTATACCAGGCCAGAAAATAAGCCAGGTGTGCCGATAATTTATCGTAAATCATGACTCCCCTGCCACCGGTTTCGTCGAGTGTCGAAACTTTAATCCCATTGCCAAAGCAAGTTTCTCCGTCAACGAAACACTGCTCAATATTTTCGAGGATGACGTGATCGTGAATATCGTAATTGGCGATGTAGTTGGAAATTTGATGAATATAAACACGATCGCCAATGGTGCAATTGTGAATACTGGCATTGTATATTCCGCAATTCCGGGTAATCCCGCCGCTGAACTCAACGGTTCCTGAGTTATCGCCAATCCTGACTGATCCTGAAAATTGTACCTGACGGACATGTTCAGGAATGAATGCCTGACCAACTAAAATCTGCATCCAATCGGTAGCTGAACATCCCTGCTGTTTCAGAATTTCAACTTCAGCAGGCGAAAGTTTCCGGTACGGGGGTGTGTTTTTTATGTCTTTCATTGTGAAAAAGTTATTTGGGCCATATAATCGTAATGCAACCCTTTGAATAGTTTATTGAGCTTAAGCTGATTTTTTTCGATTGCGCTTTTCAGGTTATCAACATCAATATATAACCAGGGAAATGGTTGGCTGATCCAGTTTTGGTATTCGGTCTGAAATACCAGTTCACCGTAATATTTACCGGCAGAAATATCCACGAGGGCTGCGCCATCTTCCTGTTCGAACAAAAAAATCAGGTCTGACGAATCCATCAGAATCTGACCTCCGGGATTGAGCAATTTTTTAAGTTGGTGCAGCAATACGTCCAGTCCATGTAGTGTTCCGGCAATTCCGGTTCCATTCATAAGCAACAAAATAGTGTCGAAAGTATGATGGTTGAATTTAAAAATATCCTCCTGAATGACAATATGAATATTCCGGCTTTTTAAAACCTGGCAGCAAAGAGAAGAGGTTTCGAGAGCTGTAACCTCAAAACCTTTTTCCTGAAGGTAAACCGAATGAGGGCCGGCGCAGGCTCCAATGTCCAGAATAGATCCACGACAAAGGTTCATGGCTTTCTTTTCGAGGGCTGGCATCTGCTTGTAAGGCCTGAATAAGTATGAAGTCTCGATAAAATCGTCATCAAAATCTTCAGAATGAATAATGATTGGTTGATTGATTGAATTGAAATGATAGTCAAAAACCGCTCTGCCAATCGGGTCTCCAAAATGAGGAGTCATACTCATATTTTCCATGAATTAAACTTCTGCCAATTTCTGCTCAAATTTATAACATGTTTTCTGTTTTTGTGAGTAAATGTAAAATCCTTCTGAAGGACCTTCTCCGATTACCACAATTTTTGAGTCGGGCATATTTTTGGAAAATTCAACTATTTCGTCGAGATTAATATTCTTTTTCTGAAGCCATTTTGAGGTCAGGAAGTCACCCATGCGCCATCTGCTGCCATTCACTTCTGCCTCTTCAAATGATTTCATCGCCACATTGAAAGCGATTTCAATAAAATGAGCCATATATTGTCCGTTAGATTAAGCTAATTTAAGGTAAAGGAACTTGAAAAAAAAACTTTTTGCAAGAAAATGATATCATGAGAAGTTGTTAGTTTGAAAAAGGAAGCAATAGATGGGAAAAGTTAGGGTAAAAGAAAAGCCGGCTATGATTAACCGGCTTTTCATCTATATCTTTAAAATCAGAATTTATACCCAAGAGTGAATATGACATTGTTTTGCGAAACGTTATAATCGGCCATATTGATGGCTCCGGGATATAGCTTTAAAGATTCATCATTTAAAATCCGTTTTACCGTAGCATCGAAGAAATATTTTCCTTGTTTGAATCCAAAACCTCCTGAAACAGTTGAATAGGTAGATTGTCCATTTGGATTTACTGAATTCAGGTAAGTTTTTTTGTAAACACTAGGGAAATTTTCGTATCCGGCTCTCAGGCTGAAATTCTTATGTACCCTGTATTCGCCTCCGAGATGAAGGTTTCCAACAGTTTTGTATGCATTCTTAATCGTCGCATTTTCATCGTGATAAGCATATCCGTCACTTCCGTTTTTCAGTTTTGCTGTTGAATAATCAACAATCTCGTAATCAACACTGATTAACCCTGATTTGCCAATCACATAAGCTCCGCTGAAAATGGCTTTCAGAGGTGTTTCAATTTCGTAATCATACACTCCCTCTTTATCAGGTTGAGCCGAATATTTTTCGGTTTTACCATCCTCAAGGTAGGTAATTGACGAGGTCATATTACTGTCGTACGCGTCATTAAATCTGTAGAAAGTAGGTGAATGAACAGCAACTCCAAGCCTTAAATTGTTGATAGGTTTGTAAATAAATCCAAGTTTCAGGTTAAATCCGTTTCCGGTAGTTTTCAGGTAAGTGTTGAAGTTGAGCTCGTTGAAGTAAGGGATATTATTTTTTTCATCCCATTCATATAAATTAGCATTTTCTTTAAAATAAATATCATGAATGCCCAAGGTTCCGCCAACATAGAATTTATGGTTGAAATTCGCTCCGAACGATACCAGGTATTCATTGATATATCCCCTGCGGTCGGCTGTTTTGCGTTGCGATTGTCCGTAGCCGTTATCGGTAATATCGTTAAAATATTCCTGATTTTGGTCGTCATAGTTCAGAAGATAGGTATCCCAGGCCAGGCGTTCGTAATACGGATCAAAATCGTCGGAATTGATTACCGGGTTATTTACGTTGTTTGTAAAATATGCCAAAAGGGAATGGTTTGCATTTGCACCTTCAGCAAGCATATTCATCGAAAAACTTCCCAACCGGTTAAACCCTAAACCAAAACTTAAGCTTACCAATCCGGTTTCGCTGTTTTCGCCGGTCGAAATAGTGGTTACATATCCAAGGTTGTCTATGCTTACATTATATTTCGAATCATTGGCTGTATTTCCGAGGTAGGTTCCGTCAATACTGATTTTTCCTACAGAAGGTGTAAAGGTAAACTCACCTGAACGGTAAACCGCAACGCCGGCAGGATTGATACTAAGTGAAGTAAAATCACCACCCAAAGCACCAAATGCGTTCCCCATGGCTGCCGACCGTGCTGTTCCACTAATGTGATAGTTTGAATATCTTAGTGCATCTGTCAAATCCTGAGCAAAAGCGCTGCACGAAATCAGCAAGATACTAATGGTATATACTAATCTTTTCATGTTTTCTGTATTTGAAGTTTGTGTGAATTGAGTTCTTTGTCAAATTGTTTGCACTTAACGTCTGTGTCCTGAACCTCCTCCTGAGCTGCCACCTGAACTGCCTCCCGAACTACCTCCTGAGCTACCTCCTGATGAACTGCCACCGCTGTAGCCGCCACCCCCTGATGAGGAACTGCTGCTTGGAGGTGGACTGTAGCTTGAACGCGAACTGCTGCCTTGACTTGGACTGCTATATCCGGAGGAACTTCTTCCTGAAGAAGAACTTGATCCCCTTGAGTATGAAGAACTGGACTGGTAGGTTTGTCTCATACTTGAAGAACTTCTGGGTGGACTATAAGTTGACCCGGAATTGCCGGAATTGGAGCTTCTTACTGCCGAACGCGGAGCGCCGGATTCTGAAGTCATTGGTCGGGTATAACTATTGTTATTGTAATTCGATTGATTTATAACTCTGGGTTTATTATAACTTGGAGTGTAATTCTGACCCTGAGTAACAGCCCTGCCCTGGTTATAAGTCCTGCCTGTGGTTGAAGGTTCGTATGACCTACGGGAATTTCCGGAGGAAGAGGTTCCCGGACGAACCATTTGTTGTGTCCTCGAATCATTTGTTCCCTGAACTTGTCTGCCTGTGGAACTGGTACTTCTGGTGCCGTCAGCATTGGTAGTTGTTCTGCGGTTATTTACAATGGTTGCATTTTTTGTATCCTGGCTGTTGCCTGTTGCATCAATCGAGCGGCTCCTGACATGTCCGTTTTCAACCCAGGTACTGCGGTCGCCATTTTGATCACCGGATTGCATTTCTGCATTTCCGCCTTTCAGGTTATTTGATCTTCCGCCAAGGGATGCATTATTGTTGTTCGATACGCCATCCGGCACATTCATATTGGTCGCCCTTCTTCTGGAAACCTCATGGTTGCTGTAGAAGCCACCGCCTGTTCCATAATAGCCATTGTAATATCCGTTATAATATCCGTTATAGTAGCCACCAAAACCTCCACCCCAATATCCACCAAATCCAAAATAGAAAGGCGAATAGTATCCGTAGTAGCTGTATGGGTAGCCCCAACCTCCGTAATACCAGGGATCCCATCCCCAGCCATGACCCCATCCATAGCCTCCATAAAATCCTGAATAATAAGGTGAATATCCATAGTACCAGTCGTCAAAAAACAATGAACTTCCCCAAAATGGCCTGTGGAACCGATTGATCCGGTAGGTAAAATCCAGGTCATCATCGTCGTAATAGTTATTTATAACGTATTTAACCTGATCATCATCGTAATAAACAGTAGTGTCAGATTCAACCAGTTCCTGATCATCCATTTGGTAAGACTGGACATCTGAATTTTGTTGTTCAGGTTGAAAAATTTTATTATTTACTGATAAAGATCCATCAGCATTTCTATCCGTCCGGCTCACAATAATTCTTTGATTTCTGGCATCCGAATTTTTTATTCCCGCTGATTTTTCAGTTCCGGGAACTTCATCTTCAACGAAAGCGACAGGTGGTACATCTCCGGGAGAAAAATAGATGTCATCATCGTACGATTTGGTCATGTAAGTTCCCGAAGTACATGCGCTGACCAAAATTGCAACAACTGCGATGACTGGAAGTTTTGTTTTCATAGTACACCCTCCTTTATAATGAATAATTATTTTACTTTCTTTGTACGCTTTAAAACTAATGCGAAAAACTCAAATACCATACCAAAAGTAAAAAGAATGGCAAAAGAATTGACTTCCCGCAGCGAAAATTATTCACAATGGTACAACGATCTGGTTATCAAGGCAGATTTGGCCGATAATTCTGCGGTTAGAGGCTGTATGGTGATTAAACCATACGGATATGCAATTTGGGAAAAGATGCAGGCCGAACTCGACCGGATGTTTAAAGAAACCGGTCATGTGAATGCCTATTTTCCTCTGTTTATACCAAAATCTTTCTTTAGCAAAGAAGCCAGTCATGTAGAAGGTTTCGCCAAGGAGTGTGCCGTAGTTACCCATTACCGGTTGATGAACGATCCGAATGGGAATGGAATTATTGTTGATCCGGGAGCAAAACTGGAAGAAGAACTGATCGTTCGCCCAACTTCAGAAACAATTATCTGGAGTACTTACAAAACCTGGATTCAGTCGTACCGTGATTTACCTATTCTGGTGAATCAATGGGCTAATGTGGTTCGCTGGGAAATGCGTACCCGTTTATTCCTTCGCACTACCGAATTCTTGTGGCAGGAAGGTCATACTGCCCATGCAACCAGTCAGGAAGCATTGGAGGAAACCGAACGGATGGTGAATGTGTATGCTACCTTTGCCGAAAAATTTATGGCAATGCCCGTAATAATGGGCGCCAAATCGGCCAACGAACGTTTTGCAGGAGCTCTGGAAACTTATACGATTGAAGCACTGATGCAGGATGGAAAGGCGCTTCAATCTGGAACTTCTCACTTCCTCGGACAAAACTTTGCCAAAGCTTTTGATGTTCGTTTTGCCACCAAAGAAGGGAACGAAGATTTTGTTTGGGCCACTTCCTGGGGCGCTTCTACCCGTTTAATGGGAGCCCTGATCATGGCACATTCCGATGACAATGGACTGGTTTTACCTCCGAAACTGGCTCCCTTTCAGGTTGTTATAGTTCCAATTTACAAGCAGTTGGAACAGTTGGCTGTCATTTCAGAAAAGGTGGACAGCATCATTCTCAAGCTGAAAGCCTTGGGTATTTCTGTAAAATACGATAACAACGACAATAAAAAACCGGGTTGGAAATTTGCCGAATACGAATTGAAAGGTGTTCCTGTTCGCATTGCTATCGGTCCACGCGACCTTGAAAACGCAACGGTAGAAGTTGCCCGTCGCGATACACTTGAGAAACAAGTTATTTCGATGGAAGGCATTGAATTCTATATTCAGCGATTGCTGACTGACATTCAGGAAAATATTTACAATAAAGCGTTTGAATTTCGGAGAACTATGACAACTCCGGTTGAAACTTACGAAGAATTCAAAGAAGTACTTGAGAATAAGGGGGGATTTATTTCGGCTCATTGGGATGGTTCTTCCGAAACCGAACAAAAAATTAAGGATGAAACCAAATCCACCATTCGGTGTATTCCATTCGACCAGATTCCGGAAGAAGGAAAATGCGTTTATTCAGGCAAGCCATCAAAAGGAAGGGTTTTATTTGCGCTGGCATATTAAAAGTTCAAAAATCATAATTGGGAAAAGCAGTCAAGTTTGACTGCTTTTCTTATTTTTATAGCATATTTAATTCATAGCAATGAGTGCAAAGAAAAAAAAGGTTGATCAGTTGGAAGGAATTATTCATAAGACCAACCTGAAGCAGGAAGTTTACCGAAAATCGATCAGTTCGTTTGCCCTGCTGAAGGAAGTTTTGAAAGAATTGGCTGATGATTACCGTCAGAAACTGAAAGATAAAGTGGACGACAATGTTCTGCCTGTTTACCAGGAAAAAGGTCCTTTTGAAGCAGAATTCAGAATTGGCGGTGATATGCTTATTTTCAGCATGCATTCCAATGTATTCGTTTTCAATCGCGAGCATCCGATCTGGAAATTGGATTACATCAAAGCCAATCCTATGAATTCGTATTGCGGGGTTTTCAATATTTATAATTTTCTGGCTGACAGCTTTAAATACAACCGGATGGAGGATTTGGGTTATTTGATCGCCCGGATTTTTGTGAACCGCGAAAACCATTTTTTTGTGGAAGGCAAGCGGCAATCAAGTGAACTGGTCAAAGATTTCGGAAGCGACGAAATGACCAAGGAGTATATGAAAGAAATAATCGAAACAGCAGTTCAGTATGCCATTGATTTCGATTTACTTGTTCCGCCATACGATCAGGTCAAGATTGCGACCGTTGAACAAATGAATGCCGAAATCAATCATTCACGGATTCAAACAGGCAAACGATTGGGCTTTAAATTTAATTCTGACGACGTATAAGAAATGATGAATTTTGAATTTTGAATTATGGAGAGAATAATGGAACAAGTTACAGAACGGTTTTTGCGATATAGCAAGGTGTACACCACCTCTGACCCCAAAAGTGAAACTTTTCCAAGTACCAAGCGGCAATTGGTTTTTGCCGATCAGTTGGCTGAGGAATTGCGCGAAATTGGATTACATGAAGTTGTCAGGGATGATTTTGGTTATGTGACTGCCACTTTGCCTTCCAACATGGATCATCCGGTTCCTGTAATTGGATTTATTTCCCATATTGATACGAGCCCCGACTACTCAGGTGAAAATGTTAATCCGCAGTTGATCAGGAATTATCAGGGGCAGGATTTACTGCTGGATGCTGAACAGAAAGTGGTTTTAAGTCCTGCCTATTTTCCTGATTTACTCAAATACCTTGGCCAGGATTTGATTACCACTGACGGAAAAACCTTGCTGGGAGCAGATGATAAAGCTGGAATTGCAGAGATAGTTACCGCAATGGATTTTTTGATCAGACATCAGGAAATCATACATGGTAAAATCAGGCTTTGTTTTACTCCTGACGAAGAAGTGGGGCATGGTACCCTTCATTTTGATGTTGGGAAATTTGGGACTGACTTTGCCTATACGATGGATGGAGGCGAAATTGGTGAACTGGAATATGAAAATTTTAATGCTGCAAGCGCTAAAATTACAGTGAAAGGCCGGAGTGTCCATCCAGGATCGGCAAAAAATACGATGATCAATTCGATGTTGGTGGCTACTCAGATTATTCAGGCTTTACCGGCCGATCAACGTCCGGAGCATACTGAAGGTTATGAAGGTTTTTTTCACCTGACTTCTTTTGAAGGAGATGTTTCTTTGACCAAACTCGAATACATCATCCGCGATCATGACCGGGCAAAATTTGAAGCCAGGAAAAACCTGATGAAGGAAATCTGCGGACTGATCAATTTGCGCTTTGGTAAGGAAACTGTTCTGCTTGAAATGACTGATCAGTACTTTAACATGAAGGAAAAGCTTGAACCGGTGAAATACATCGTTGATTTGGCAGAACAGGCAATGAAAGATGTGGGTGTCACTCCTATCATAAAGGCTATTCGGGGTGGAACTGATGGGGCTCAGCTTTCATGGAAAGGATTGCCATGTCCCAATATTTTTGCCGGGGGGCATAATTTTCATGGTCCCTACGAATTTGTACCGGTTCAATCCATGCAAAAAGCGGTTGAGGTGATCGTCAGGATAGCCGAACTTGTGGCGAAACAGTAACGTAGAGACGTAACATGTTACGTCTCTACAATAAATAATAAACCGATTCCTCATGGTCGAGCAATTTCTGAAATATATTCACGAAGAAAATCTATTTCATTCTTCCGAGCGTATTTTGCTGGCGGTGAGTGGCGGAGCTGACTCCATGCTCATGTTGCATTTATTCGGCAATGCAGGTTTTCAGGTGGCTGTTGCTCACTGCAACTTTGGGCTACGGGGTATGGAATCGGATGGTGATGAACAATTCGTTGCCGATTATTGCGAAATGCACAACCTTGCCTTTTATGTGAAGCATTTTAAAACTCAGGACTACGCCCTCGAGAAAGGTATTTCGATTGAAATGGCTGCGCGCGACCTTCGCTATTCCTGGTTTGATGGATTGTTGGTCAAACACGGTCTGGGTCTTCTTGCAACTGCTCATCACCAGGACGATGTGATCGAAACTTTTCTGATTAATCTTTCGCGAGGCAGTGGTATCAAGGGTTTGAGCGGTATTCAACCCAAATCAGGAAGGATAATTCGCCCCATGCTTTTTACCAACCGAACTGAAATCCTGGATTATTGCCGGCGATTAAAAATAAACTTCCGGACAGATTCCAGTAATATGGATACCGTTTATAAACGAAACCTGATCCGTCAGGATATTCTACCTTTGCTTGAACAGGTGAATCCGGCTTTTCGCAAGAATGCGCTGAAGACTATTGGAACCCTGCATGAAACGGGGGTGCTTTTTCAGCAACGAATGAGTGAAGTTAGGGCTTTTGTTTATTCTGAAGATGATCAGGGGGCGATGATCCATATCGAAAAGTTACAGACTTTAAGCCCACTTCGAACCATCCTTTTTGAGCTGATACGCGAATTTGGATTCCAGATCGAACAGATTGATGACATTCTTGACTCAATGAACCGGGAATCGGGCCGTAAGTTTTTTTCCGGCGATTATCGCCTTGTGAAAGACAGGGAATATCTGCTCATCTCGTCATTTCATCAGAAATCTGGCAAGTTTTATTACATTGATGAAGACTGCACTAAAATTCAGAACCCCGTACATCTTTCATTCGAAAAAATTGAACGAACCGCCGATTTTCGGTTTTCAACTCATCTCAATGCCGTTGATCTGGATTTGGACCGGCTTATTTTTCCGCTGATTTTACGTCACTGGCAAGAAGGTGAATATTTTCAACCCCTGGGAATGAAAGGATTGAAAAAACTCAGCGATTTTTTTATTGACGAAAAATATTCAATTCCGGATAAGGAAAATGCCTGGATATTGGCTAGCGGCAATCAGTTGGTTTGGATTGTTGGCAAGCGATTGGATGACAGGTTTAAAATTACTTCAAAAACGAAAAGGATTCTTCGAATCAGGTTGGCATAAAAGAAATTTTACTTTATTTCTTTTTTCTTGACAGATGGAGGTAAAAAGTTCTCGCCAGTTACAACACTTTTTCCTGTTTTTGATTCCAGCTCCAATCGGGCATTTTTGGCCACTGCTCCGCCTTTTTTACCGGCAATTGCGTTTTTCTGTAATCCTTTGGCCTGCTCGCTTTCAGCTATCTGTCGGGTTGAAAGTTCAGCTAAAGCTGTAAAAATCAACTCGGCTTCAGTCATGTGGTCTCGTAAATTCTGAGTTTCCAAACCCTTCAAATCTTTGTGTTTCCTGACTGTCAGGCCAGTCCATTCCTGATGGATCACATTGGTCAGGAAGGCAAATTCATCATGTTTTTTAATTCCTGCCTCCTGCCAGTAATCGGTCAGTTTATTGCGTGTTTCCTGACCGGTCATGCGCTGTTGTATCCACTTTTCGCTACGACCCAACTTTTGCCAGTTTTCGCGTGCACGGTCCAACCCTTGCTCCGGATCGGAAATTTCCTGCATCCGTTCGTAACCGACTTTGGCCAGCCATTGTTTAAATGGTTCAGCTTTTGGCGATGGTATGGATTGAATAATACGTAGTAGATTTTCTGTGTCTGCAACATCTGTTTCCCTCATTTTGCCATCTTCAGCTTTCATTTTCAACTGTCCCAATTTCTGGGACAGTTCACTTCCTTCGGATTCTAATTTTGTTTTAAGAGCATTCCAATACTTTCTTGGCCTTGGGCTATCTGTTAATATTTCAATAACATCAATTACTGAAAAGTACCACTTTTGAAGGTTTTCATCCCAATGAGTTCTTACTTTTTTGCTCTCAAACAATTTGATAGAGGCTTCGTTATTCATCTTCTTTGTTTTTCTAATTGGATTGTATTAATGTCATTATTGAACAATCCAATTTACACAAATTTTTAATAAAAGGAAAAATATTGGAGAGAGGAATAGTTTATTTTCAGGATTCATTGATGCAAAAAACTATCCTTTTACCCAATCAATCCCCTTTTTCAGCAATTCCTGAGTCTGGGCTTCGGGGCTTCCGGCTTCGGGTTGGTTTTGATACACCCATTCTACTTCGGCAGGCAAACTTACCAGGATGGATTCGATATTACCGTCGGTTTCCAATCCGAATTTGGTGCCGCGATCGTGTATCAGGTTGAATTCTACATAGCGTCCGCGACGAATCTTTTGCCATTTCTTTTGAGCTGCAGTAAATGGTTTATACCCGTTATCTTTCATCAGTTGGCTATAAATTACCGGGTAGATTTTGAGCAAATCGCAGGTCAGGTTAAGCATTATTTTCAAATCAGCTTCATTTGCAGGTTGCATGCGGTCGAAGAATATTCCGCCAACACCGCGGGTTTCGTGCCGGTGGGTAAGGTAAAAATAATCGTCGGCCCAGGTTTTCCATTCCGGATAAAAATTGGTATCGTATCGGTCGCAGATGTCTTTCAGGGTTTGATGAAACCAGCGCGCTTCTATCGCATTAATGTAGGTTGGTGTCAGATCGATGCCCCCACCGAACCACGATGACCCATTGTCGAGACTGAAATGTCGCACATTCATGTGGATGGTCGGTACAAATGGATTTCCGGAGTGAATGATGGATGAAACACCGGTCACTTCAAATGTATTGGCTTTTTCACCCAAAAGTTTGGCCATGTTTTCAGAGAAAATTCCGGATACATGTGAGAAATTGACGCCTGCTTTTTCGATGATTGAGCCGTTTTGCATTACGCAGGTCAGTCCTGAACCAATCTCTTTTTGCCACTCATCCTGCGTGAATTTTCCGGTTCCGTCGGCTTGTTCGAATGTCCGGCAAATCGTTGTTTGTAAACTTTTGTATATAGCGGCGGTATTCGATACGTTCACTGTGTTCTCTTTGGTTAATAATGTCATTTATTTCGTGTCATTCAGTCGTCATTCGCTGCGCATAATTTGTTGTCATTAGTTAAGCGTCATTCAATGGTCATTTGTCGCTCAGCAAACTATTTAATGACTTTAATGACCTTAATAACAATTGATTGACCATCAATGACTATAAATGACAATTTAATGACTATGAATTTTCCCAATCAACTCTTCTGCAATCGTTCTTCCTTGCTTCACCCTGTCGGCCATTCCGATTCCGTCGCGAATGTTTCCGGCCAAAATCAATCCGGGATATTTTTGCTGCAGCTTTTTAATCATCTCATAGCGGCGATCCGTGCTTTCAGTATATTGCGGAATAGCTTTCGGATAGCGTAAAATACGCTTCATATCCGGGTTCAGTGTTCGGTCACTCATCATTCGCGGAAGATCTTTATTTAAAAGCGCCTGAATCTGGTCATCGTCCATTTCTGCAATATCGGGGCGTTTGGTCCCTCCCATAAATACCGATAACAAAGCTCCTCCTTTTGGGGCGCGGCCTTCAAAGAATGATGAGGTAAATAACACGCCAAGAATACTTTTGTTTTCTATTCCGGGAACCAATCCGCCGAATGCTTTTAACGAAATGCCTTTCCATTTTTTGAACCCGAGCAAAACCTGGGTAACAGCAGCGTATTTCAAATCATTGAAGGGAGCAATTTCTTCCTCATTCAGAAAAGGCAAAAGGCCTGGCAAAGCGTAGCCTCCGCAGGTAGTGATCAACTGCTTTGTTTCAATTGAGAACAACTGTTCGGGAGTAGTTATCTGTAAGTGAAATCCTTCAGGAGTCGGTTTAACCAGCGTATTTTCAACAGAAAGCAAGATGTTTTTTTCGGAGCCGATTTCTTCGGTCATCGCTTCAATCATCCGGCTTAATCCTCCTTTGGCTGAAAATACTTCTTTGGTTGCTTTTTTGTCGCGTTCAGTTTTAGGTAATCTGGCCTTTTTCATGGCTCCTTTTATGAAACTTCCGTATTCCTGTTCCAATTGGTAAAGCTTTGGCAGGGCGAAACGGGTAACCAGTTTGTTTGGATCACCCGCATATATTCCGGAGATAAACGGATCAATGGCATAATCGAGAAAACTTTCCCCCATTCGTCGCCTGACAAGTTGAGCAAGATTTTCGTTAGGATTAGTTCCTTTGGCTCTCCATGGTTCTCTCAGAATACGGAACTTATCGCCCCACGAAAAAAGTGGAGTGGAAATAGCAGACCAAAGTCCTGAAGGAAGAGCATGCCATTGATTATCCTTCCAGATTAACCGTCGTTTGGCACTCGGATCAGCCGTTTCGAGTGTGCATTTTCCTTTCAAATCTTCAAACAATTCTGCCATTTCAGGATGCGAAATCACACCGGTATTGGGGCCTGTCTCGTACACAAAACCTTTCTCCCTGATGGTTTGAATTACTCCTCCTGTATTACCCGATTTTTCGACGATTCTAAAATCAATTCCCGCTTTTTTAAGGTACAAACCTATAGTGAGCCCAGTGAGTCCGGCGCCAATAATAACCACATCGGTTTTGAGCGATTCAGCCATGATTAATTAGTTTGAAAAATTGTAAATCGTAAATGGTTTAATCGTAAATATTTACACTGGTTTTGAAAAGTTGGTTTGTCCGGCCTGAGTCAATGGATCGAACGAAGCGGCCACATTGCGTATAAATAATTGGCCATCATCCGTGATCTGTATCTTTTCTTCTGAAAAAGTTATGATACCATCATCCGTGAATTGATTAAGAAGTTCGGGATTATAGGTGGTTTGACTTTTTACTTCTGCGGAAGTCAGTCCAAGTATCTCGCCCAATTGGCTCCAAACAATCTGCTCGTTGCACATCAGTTCAGTAATCACTTCACGAACCACAACCTGTTGCGGAGTGAGCGTATAACCCTTTATAGTTGTCAATTCCCCTAGATTAATTTTGGCAATGTATTCATCAATTGATTTCGTATTTTGAGCGTAAACGCCTTCCAACTGACTGATGCCTGTGACTCCGAAAGCATAAACCTGCCCGGTAGTGCGGCGAGTGCAATAGCCCTGAAAGTTGCGGTGTAAGTGTTTGTTCCGTCTGGCAACAGTCAGCTCATCGTGCGAATTGGCATAATGATCCATTCCAATCGCTTCGTAACCATTTTGCGTCAGAATTGAAAATGCAGCTTCGTACATTTTAATTTTTTCATCCGGAGCAGGAAGTCCTTCCTTTTCGAGTTTCTTCTGAATTTTGCTGACCCATGGAACGTGCGCATACGAAAAGGTCACCAAACGGTCGGGTTTCAGCTCAATAGCTTTACAGATGGTTTCAGAAAAGTTGGCGGCTGTTTGTTTCGGTAAGCCATAAATGAAATCAAGATTTACTGCCATGTTGGGCGAATCCTTTTTCAAAAAAGCTATGATATCTTCAACCTGAAGCGCCGCTTTTTCCCGGTTTACAGCATCCAGAACTTCATTATTAAAATCCTGGATTCCTATGCTGAACCTGTTAAATCCGGCTTTTTTCAGTCCTGTCATCTGCTCGTAAGTAAGGTAAGCCGGATTAACTTCGATGGCAATTTCTGGTTCAGGAATAAAATCGAAGGTGGAGAACAATAATTCGTTAATCTCCTGAAGATATTCAACCGGAATGGCGTTTGGTGTTCCTCCGCCATAATGGATTTGTGAAACCTTACGGTTCTTGTCAAGCCTTAAAGTTACCATTTTAATTTCCTGAATCAGGGCTTTCTGGTAAGCGTCTACCACATCGGTCTTACGTATGGCGTAAGAATTGCATCCGCAGAAAAAACACATTTTCAGGCAAAACGGAATGTGAATGTAAATGGAAATGTTTTGCGGATTCCACTGGTTTGACTCATCAACGGCCTTCAAATAATCAGTGGGGCCAAACTCTTCAGTAAAGAAATTCGCAGGCGGATAGCTGGTATAGCGGGGAACCGGATGGTTGTATTTTTCGAGTAATTCGCGGTTTATCATGATATTATTGTTACGGGTTGCGAGTTACGAGTTGCGAGTTGGTTTTTTTCACCCGAAACACGCAACCCGAAACACACAACATTTTTATCTTTTCCAATCAGTTCGTTTCACCCAGTCGGCCAGAAAGCGTGCATTTTCAAACGAAATTCCGGGCATAAATCCATGACCCAGATTAAAAATCCAGTTCTGATTGTTTTTACCAAATTCAATATACGGTTGCAGCGCTTTTTCAATTTCGGTCTGACTGGCATATAACAAACGGGGATCAACATTTCCCTGTAATCCAATTTTTGGATCTACCAGTTTTCGGGCCAGATTGAGCGGTGTTTGCCAGTCAATGCTTAAAAAGTCGCAGTCTTCAGGAGTAATTTGAGCAATTCCGGCTCCCAAGCCTTTCGGGAAGAAGATGAACGGAATATCTTCGTCACGCACGGCAGCAGTTATTTTCCTGGTTGACGGCATAAAAAGTTCCTGGTACAGGTCAGCGGGAATCAATCCGGCATGGGTATCGAACAATTGAAAAACATCCACACCATGATCGATTTGCCCGAGTGCATATACAATGGAAAGTTCCGTAACAATTTCAATCAGTTGCCGGGTAGTTTCTTTATTTTGGTACATGAAACGGATGGCTTCCGGGAAATCGCCTTTTCGTCCCAGTCCCTGAAGCATGAACAAAAGGACTGTCAGAGGAGCGCCACAAAATCCAATCAATGGAGTTTCAGGCGATTTAGTTCTTTTGATCTCATCAATTACTGCATAAATATAATTGAGTTTTGATGGATCAGGATGTAATCCATGCAATGGATTTTCCCTGAAAGCCAGCGGATTGTCGAATAATGGACCGCTGTCGTTGAATTCAAGACCCATCCCCAATGCATGAGGAATAACCAGAATGTCGGAAAACAAAATGGCAGCATCAACACCCAAATCGTCAACAGGCAAAAGTGTCACTTTTGCAGCCACTTCAGGATTTTGCATCATCTGCCAAAATGTATAGTCCTCTTTAATTTTCAAGTACGAAGGCAATACCCGTCCTGCCTGACGCATAAACCAAACTGGCGGTCGTTCGGTTTTCTCTCCGTGGAGTGTTTTTAACAGAATCGCATTTGTAGTCAAAATATCTCGATTTAGTTATAAGTATTTGTATATCAGCTAAATTACATCATTTGGATTTTTTTTTCTGTCAATTGTTGTCATTAATTGTCATTTGGTAGTCATTCTTTGTTTAAGACTATCAAATGACAATTAAGGACAATTAATGACCACTTGCATCTGTTTGATGAAAAATATTGTAAACTCGATAAACTATTATCTTCTCCTATTCTTTTCAGATTCCTTTTTCTGCTCTTTAGTTGATGATCCTGAATTTCTAGAGCTTCCGGAACTCTGCTTTACTTCTCTGTTTGTTCTGCTTCCGGAGGATACAGAACCCGATTTTTCTCTCGGGGCAGTATTTCTTTGAGGCGATTCAACCCGTCTATTTGATCGTTCAGGCGTTGATACCGAACGGCGTTCAGGAGCAGGACGCCGGTCATAAGATTGGTTCCGGTTTTCGTTTCTCTGTTGAATTTGTCTGTTATTATTCTCCGGCTTATTTCGGCTCGACTCACGGCTGTATCCTCTGGGTTGAACCTGACCTGACTTTTCCTGATATGCCGGACGTCTATTCACATTTACATCCCTCTGTCGTTCATTTCTTCCTGAGTTGGATTGCCTGTTATCCTGATATTGCCGGTCTTTTGAACGCTGAACATCATTGCCTCTTTGGCGATTTACCACATTACCCGGTCTTCTTTCAATCAGTTCATTTCGGTTGCTTAAACCCTGGTGACGGTTTGAAAAAGCACGGTCGGGATATCTGCTGGCATAATCGTTTCTCCGGATCTGTCTATAGTTATCATCTGAAAAATAAAAATTCCGGTTGTTTGAATAATGATAGGTGTTATATCTGTTGATATGGACATCAATATGCCTGTGATATCTAAACGGAGAATAAGGCCTGTAATAGCTGTACCAGTCTGGATAGTAATTCCAGTAGTATGGTGAGCGCCATGGGCTGTAACGTGGTCCCCAGAAAAATGAAAAAATCAGCGGTGTATGGACATAGACCGGTTCGATAATGTAATTTGAACCATAAATGTAAGAATCGCCCACAATCTGGATACGGTGATTGTAGTTCGGGCTTTTTTCGATTTCAATGGTGGCAATGTCCTGAAAAACATCCTCATCGAGAATAGCCTGAATAACCACCAACGAATTGCGGTTGGTTGAATTTTCGAGTACCCTTAGATAGTCGATGTAGCCATCCTGATTCAGGTCGAGGTTCGAAATCCGGTTATCCGGATCGTTCAGCCTGCGTTCAAAATCTTCCAGATTTTCTGAATCACCAAAAATGGAAGCCACTGCCTCCAAATCAAGGTTGTCACTAATGTCGTAACTGGTTGCGCGAGCAGTTGTTGTTAGACGTCTTTGGGCATCTACAGTGAAGAAGCTTGTGCATAAAACCAAAACTAAAATTCCAATTTTTGTTTTCATGATCGTAATTTTTAATTGTTTCCTGTTTTTGCTGAAATTCGTTTTCAATGATATCAGCGCTAATGCTACTTCAAAAAATCTGCCAGAAAATATTTAGTGGTCAGTGTTCAGTCGCAGTGTTCAAGGAAGTAGGTTCTGCCAACTGTGACTGACCACTGTTTACTGCGACTGATCACTGTTCTACAGCGACTGTCAACTATCTATTTTTTCAACACTTTCAGCGCCTCGTAAGTTGCCTCAATGGTTTTATCGATCTTTTTAGTGGTGTGAGCTGCCGACATAAAACCAGCTTCAAACTGCGATGGCGCAAGGTAGATGCCACTTTCAAGCGCCATTTTAAAGAATTTGGCATAAGTCGTTGTATTGCAACGGCAGGCATCAGCGTAGGAATTCACTTTATCTTCGTCAGTAAAGAATAAGGTGAACATGGAGCCTACCCGGTTTACGACTCCCGGAAAATTCAGGTCAGCAAGGCACTTTTTGATGCCCTCACCCAGGCGGGCCGATTTATCTTCGAGCATATCGTAAAAGCCATCGGTTTCATCGAGGATTTTAAGGGTAGTGAGTCCGGCAGACATGGCAAGTGGATTACCAGAGAGGGTGCCAGCCTGATAAACAGGACCTTTTGGCGACAGTTTATCCATGATTTTCTGTTTGCCGCCATAAGCGCCAACAGGTAAGCCGCCACCGATAATTTTTCCGAAGCAGGTCAGATCGGGCGTGATGCCCAATATTTGTTGTGCTCCGCCTTTTGAAAGGCGAAACCCGGTCATGACTTCATCAAAAATCAGCACAGTTCCATATTTGGTGCAGAGTTCACGGATTCCCTGAATGAATTCGGGCTCAGGAATAACGACCCCCATATTTCCGGTAACCGGTTCAATAATAAGAGCAGCAATTTGTTCAGGATATTTGGCGAACAATTCTTTAACAGAATCCAGATCATTATAACCGGCGGTCAAAGTATCTTTGGCAGTTCCCGAAGTAACTCCCGGCGAATTGGGCGTTCCCAAGGTCAAAGCTCCTGATCCGGCTTTAATGAGGAAGCTGTCGTTGTGGCCATGATAACAACCTTCAAATTTGATCACCAGTTCCCGTCCGGTATAACCGCGGGCAAGCCGCAAGGCGCTCATGGTTGCTTCAGTTCCGGAGTTTACCATACGAATACTGTCAATGGAAGGAACCATTTTTTTGATTTGCAGGGCCATCTCTGTTTCGAACAAGGTCGGCGCTCCAAAACTTGTACCTTTTGCTGCCGTTTTCTGAATGGCCATGATGACATCGGGATGGGCATGGCCTAAAATCATCGGTCCCCACGAACCTACGTAATCAATGTATTCGTGGCCGTCAATGTCGAAGACTTTGGCTCCGCTGGCGCTGGCAATAAACAGGGGATCACCGTCAACGCTTTTAAACGACCTGACCGGTGAGTTTACTCCACCCGGAATATGTTTTTGTGCTTCCTGAAAAGCAGCGATGCTTTGGGTATAGTTTTTCATGATTTTTTTTGTTACGAGTTACGGGATACGAGTTGCGGGAAGTTCCTTGAATTTTGAGACTACCATCTGCGAATTGTCAACCTGGAACTTGAAACCTGAAACTTGGAACTTTACAGTTCTTTGATAATATCCTGTGTGTGATAAGATAAAATGATATCGGAACCGGCCCTTTTGATGGAGGTCAGAATTTCGCGGACCAGTCGCTTTTCGTCAATCCAGCCATTGGCCGCAGCAGCTTTCACCATCGAATATTCTCCGCTGACATTGTAAGCAGCAATCGGGATATTGAAATTGGTTTTTACCCGTTGAATAATATCCAGATAGCTCAGTGCAGGTTTTACCATGACAATATCGGCGCCCTCTTCGATATCGAGGGCAACTTCGCGCAAGGCTTCGTTCCCATTGGCCGGATCCATCTGATAGGTAGAACGGTTTCCAAATTTTGGCGCGCTCTCGGCAGCTTCGCGGAAAGGTCCGTAAAATCCTGATGCATATTTGGCCGAATAGGCCATGATCGGTAGATTGTAAAAGCCATTGTCGTCGAGGGCCCGACGGATTGCGCCAACGCGTCCGTCCATCATATCGCTTGGAGCAACCATGTCCACTCCTTCCTGTGCCAGTGAAACCGATTGTTTGGCCAGTGTAATCAGGGTGAGATCGTTATGAACATCCCCGTCAACAATGGTTCCGCAATGACCATGAACGGTATATTCACAATTGCAGATATCGGCAATCACATATAAATCGGGCAGCGCTTTTTTTAAGGCTCGTGTTGCCTGTTGTACAATTCCGTTGTGTTCGCAGGCAACCAATCCATGCTCGTCCTTGTGTTCAGGAATTCCGAAAAGAAGAACTGCCTGAACGCCCAGTCCATACAGGCGGCGACATTCTTCAACCAGCAAATCAACCGATAACTGCGAATTGCCAGGCATGGATGATATAGGATTGTTTACACCAGTTCCCGGACAAACGAATAGCGGCATGACCAGATCGTCGCGGGTTAAAATGGTTTCGCGTACTAAATTGCGTAAAACAGGGGTGTGTCTTAATCTCCTGAGTCGTGTGATTGGAAAAGACATAGCGAATGGATTTTAGGTTATTTTTTTTGAAAATAATTGACTATTGCTGAATAGATACCTTGTGAATTGGCAGTTCCGGCAGTTATGAGCGGTTCAATTCCGTTTCGGATGACTTCCGATGAAGTGGTTTGACCGATACAAACCAACCGCAACTTAGAAGGATCTGATTTTCCTGAAATAAGTTGAAGCAGATTCGTGCAGGATGAGGGGCTTGTAAGAACGATCATGTCATATTTATCTTCCGTAATAAGTTGCAGAATATTACCGTCAACTGTTTCAGGAAGCAGCGTTTCGTAAAATAAAATCCGGGTGCAAATGGCTTTTTTTGAAATTTTGTCTTCGATAACCGTCCGGGCCAGATTTCCAATGGGAAAAAGTACCCGATCGCCCGGATTAACCCGGTGATAGAAGTCAGCAACAAAATCTTCGGCTGTATTTCCCAGATTAATAAAGGAAGCAGAAGTGCCGTAACATTCCAGATGAGCAGCAGTTTTTTTTCCTACAACGGCAATTTTCAGATGCTCCGGAAGTCCGTAATTATTCTGAAGTTCGAACAAACTGGCAAAGAAAAACTTCAATCCATTCGGGCTTGTAAATACGATCCAGTTGAACGAATCGAGGTTACGCATTTGCAGCCACGAAAACTCATCCAAAGGCAATGGCTTTACCTCGATGGTGGGCATTGAAATCAAGGTAGCCGATTCTTCCATCAAAAGGCTTTCAAGTTCAGCGGACTGACCAAGCGGTCGTGTCGAGATAAATACCCTGTTTTCCAGTAGTTTGCCCATGTGATTTAGAGAGTAGTATTGGTTGATTTGATTTTATTCAAAATCTCGAGAGCTCCTTTTTCAAGCATTTTGCCGGCAAGTGCGATGCCAAGACTTGCGCCCTGGGTTAATTCTCCTGAAATGATTTCGCGAATGAATTGTTTTCCATCAATTGAGGCAACAAAACCGTGAAGAGTCAGCTCTCCGTTTTCGATGCTCGAATAACAACCGAGAGGAACCTGGCAGCCTCCCTGGAGTTCAGCCAGAAATGCCCTTTCAGCAACAATGGAATCCCATGTTTCCTGATGGTTGATTTCAGACATCAGTTCTTCAATTTCCAAATCGCCAATCCGTGTTTCAATGGCAATTGCACCCTGACTAACAGCGGGTAAAATTACTTCAGGATCGATGATTTCGGTGATGTATTTTTCGAGGCCAAGTCGTTGTAAACCCGCGGCAGCCATAATCATGGCATCGCAATATCCATCTTCCATTTTTTGAAGACGTGAATTTACATTTCCACGAATATCTTTAATTATGATCTGATCATTAACTTTCAGGAGGCCGGCAATACGTCGCAAACTGGAGGTTGCCACCACATCGCCGGCACCAAGTTCCGAAAGTCTTTTGCCATTTTTACTAACAAACGCATCACGAAATTCGCCACGTTCCAATACTGCTCCTAACTTTAATCCTTCCGGAAGCTTGGTGGGTAAGTCTTTAAGACTATGAACGGCTATATCAACCGAACCATCGAGCAACTCATTCTCAATTTCTTTGGTAAATAAACCTTTGTCGCCGATTTTTGAGAGTGCGACATCCAGAATTTTATCTCCTTTTGTTTTAATTATTTTCAGGTCAACCTGAAGCTGTGGAAAGATGCTTTCGAGGGTAGCTTTCACCTTTTTTGCCTGATAAAGTGCGAGTTGGCTTCCACGTGTGCCTATGCGTATAGTTTTTCTCATTCTGATCGGTCAAGAGCAAACCAATAAGTTTGCAGCGAAATAATTTTAGACAAATTTAAATAAATCATTAATGATTTTTAGCGAATCAATATTCTTCCCGTTATCGGTCATTCCTTTCAGGTTTTTAATCAGTAAACGGGTGTAACGCTGCGTGAGGTGATTGGCGTAACCATCAACAATTTCCTGCATTTCAGGAGTATTTACTTTCCGGTAAGTCGAAAGTTCTTCCTGATTGATGGCCTGCAGATTTGCCGAAATGGTATTGATAGCCGGGCGAAGTGAACGACTGGCCAGCCATTCTGAAAAATCAGAAACAACTTGATCGAGTATGACATGAGCCTTTTCTGCACTTTCCTTCTTTTTCTCGGTGGTTTGCAACACGATTTCCTGAAGGTCATCCACGCTCAGTAAATTAATATTCTCTAATTCTCCTACTTCACTTTCAATGTTTCGCGGAACTGATAAGTCAATATATACCTGTTTGTGTTCTGGCCTGATCTTTTGATTCATTTTGACCATTTCAGCGGTAATGACTGGTTCCGGAGAGGCGGTTGCTATCATTACAATGTCAAATCCGTGAAGGTATTTTCCAACCGAATCGAACGGGATAGCCATACCATTAAATTTAGCGGCTGTTTTTTCAGCGGTTTCTAAGGTGCGGTTGGAAACAGCGATACTTTTTACTCCTTTTTTAACTATGTTTTGAAGAGCCAGGATTCCGGTTTCGCCTGCGCCGATAATTAATACCGATTTGTCGGTCAGTCCGTTGAGGAGACTTGAACACATTTCAACGGCAGCGCTGCTTACCGAAGTGATTCCCAGTTTGATCCCTGTTTCGGTACGCACACGTTTCCCGGCTTCGAAAGATTTCTGGAAAAGTCGCATCAGAACGGCATCGGTAAGCGCCAGTTCTGTACAGGTTATGTAGGCTTCTTTTACCTGGCCGATAATCTGGTCTTCGCCAATAATCTGAGAATCCAGACCTGAACTGACTTCGAATAAATGACGCACTGCTCCAATGTTTGACCGATGATAAAAGTAATGCCAGCAGTGATCGTTGACACCCTTGAATTTTTTTATCATTTCGTAAATGAGTTCAAACGCGGTCTGATTGTCATGTTTGTGCTGTGAAAAATAAATCTCAGTTCGGTTACATGTTGAAAGAAGCACCAAATCGTTAATTTCTGTTTCCTGTTGAAGCAGTTCAGAAAATGGTACAATTTCATCTTTTGAAAACGAAAATTGTTCACGAATTTCCAATGGCGCTGTTTTATAGCTTATTCCTATCACCCCAATCATAAATGTATCTTTATCAGGATTGCTAACCCAAAACAATTATGCACAATAAAAGTTGTTATTTTAGTTGGCGTCAGGACAATAAATTTACTGACCGCTAAAAATGAAAAGCGTGCAAACTTTTGATGGATTAAACCGATGGAGGAGGGCGTGAAAACCGGAAGCCGCTGGTTTTAAAATCGGGAACTTCGATGTCCCTGACCTGAAAGAGGGCTGTTCGGAAATCTGGAAAATAAGTAGCAGAATTATTTCTGGTTACTAAAACATCGGACTTACTTTGTATTTGTGTCGTGTTTACCTGAAAGTAAAAAGTAGCCTGTTCAACTGTTTTTTGTTTGGCTTCAACAGGAATGGTTACTGCCGAAACATTTTCCACAGCTTCATCTCCGTTGCTATTATTGAACATACCCATTGCGAAGCCGAAAAAATAAAAGGCGGCCAGAAGCAAATAGGGCAATGGTGTTGATAAGAGTCCGAGAAAAAACACAGTCTGTCAATTTTAGGTAAATACTTGATGATAAAAACTTCACCTGAATAACGTACAGTTTGAAGGTTTTATTGAGCGGCAAATGTAATAATTCTGGATGATTGTTGAGGTATAGGTTGATTGATATTTGTCATCAAAATTTCATTGCACGAAATGCGTAAAATGTGATTTGATATTGTTGATTTGGGTTTTTCTAAAAGCAATTATTACAAAACGATTAAATATTATTGTCAAAACTACATTTTAATATAAGAACGTTCTTCTGAAATAATTCTTATTTGCATCTTTGCGTTCTGATTTAGAGAATGATTTTTCATTAAAACAACTGATATGAATTTTTCAGGTTTACTTAAGTTTTTTATTCCGAAAGAGACAAAATTTTACGCCATGTTTAATCAGGCTGCAGAGAATGCTATTGAAGCTTCAGCAGCACTCGAAAAACTAATTAATTCTTCGGAGTTGGAGGAGCGCAGGGCAATCGGAGTGACCATCAAAGCACTCGAGAAAAAGGGCGATGATTTCACCAATCAGATTTTTGATGCGTTGAACCATACGTTTATTACCCCATTTGACCGGGAAGATATCAGCGAATTAACTTCAAAGATTGACGATGTAGTGGATTTAATTCACAGCCTTTCAGGTAAAGTTGAATTGTACCGTTGCACCAACTTCAGCACCTATATGAAAGAGATGGTATCTTTGATCCACAAAGGATCATTGCAAATTAAAATTGCTGTAGGTGGCCTACATGATTTCAAAAATTATCAGCAGGTGATGAAAGCATGTAAAGAACTGAATAAATTAGAAAGCCGGGTTGATGAATTTTATCGAATGGCTATTTCAAGCCTTTTCGAAAACGAAAAAGACCCTATCGAACTGATCAAACAAAAGGAAATACTTCAGAATATTGAAAAAATTGCCAATAAGAATGAAGACATTTCAGATGTGGTAAAAACTATTTTAGTGAAATACGCTTGATTCAGAATCAGTTTATAATTTTGTTAACTCTTTTTATTTCAGGCTATGTTCACACTGTTAATCGTTATAATTATTCTTGCACTGGTTTTTGATTTCATCAATGGTTTTCATGATGCAGCAAATTCAATAGCAACGGTTGTTTCAACCAAAGTTCTGACACCAATTCAGGCGGTAATATGGGCAGCATTTTTTAATCTGGTTGCCTTTTTAGTGTTTAAACTTCACATTGTTGATACCATTGCAAAAACAGTAAACACTGACTCAATTACTTTGCAAGTTATTTTAGCTGGTCTTATAGCCGCTATCATCTGGAATTTATTAACATGGTATTTAGGAATTCCGTCAAGTTCGTCGCATACCCTGGTTGGCGGTTTTGCCGGCGCAGCAATTGCCTTCGGCGGTTGGGAGGTTGTCCATTCAGGAAAAATACTAAAAATTGCGGCATTTATCTTTCTTGCTCCTATGATTGGAATGTTGCTTTCCTATTTATTATCTGTTGCACTTTTGTGGATATTTAAGAGTTTTAACCCATCCAGACTAAAAAAATGGTTTAAACTAGGGCAGTTGCTTTCATCCGCCATGTTTAGTTTGGGCCACGGAGGAAATGATGCCCAGAAAGTAATGGGTATTATTACAGCTACCATTCTCGTCTTTTTTCATTCCGTAGATCCTGCTCAAATACCTCATTGGGCAAATATAACCTTTACAGAGGCTGGCAAAATAGATACAATTCCATTTTGGATTGTCATAGGTTGCCATACAGCAATTGCCTTAGGTACTTTGATGGGAGGGTGGAGAATTGTTAAAACCATGGGTAGTAAAATAACCAAACTAACTCCTTTTGAAGGTGTTGCAGCCGAGGGGGCTGGGGCAATGATGCTGTTTGGGACTGAAGCTCTCGGAATTCCTGTCAGTACAACCCACACTATAACCGGTGCAATTATGGGAGTCGGATTAACCAAACGAGTTTCGGCTGTAAGATGGGGGGTTACAGTGAATTTACTATGGGCTTGGATTCTGACTATTCCTGTTTCAATGCTTTTGGCGGCGGGAATATATAAGATTTTTGAATTTTTGAATTTTGTGTAAGCGGATTCTTTACAATTATAAAAGTGGTTATATATTTTTCAGGTTTTGAAAAGTATATAACCATTTTAGTTCTTCAAATATAGATTACTGTCGCCATAGCTTAGAAAACGATAATCGTTAGCTAGCGCATGATCGTAAATTCTTCTCCAATCGTCGCCCAAATAAGCCGAAATCAATAAAAGCAGAGTACTCTGAGGTTGATGGAAATTGGTAATCAATCCATCAATTATCCTGAACTGGTAACCCGGGGCAATGATGATTTGTGTTGAAGCTGATAAAATATCGGTCTGATGCTTGTCTAAAAGAGTTAGCAGTGCCCGTAACCTTTCATTGACATGAAATTCATTTTCATTCTCATTCTCCTGATAGGCCTCCCACTGTAAAACTTTCAAATTTTCAATATTAATTTCCGGATTTTTTTGCGCCTGAAGTCCAAGCCAATAAAGGCTTTCAAGTGTACGGACAGAAGTGGTTCCTACAGCGATTTTCTTTCCGGAGTGATGAATGAGCCGATTCAGGAAATCGCGGCTGATGTAAAAATGTTCAGCGTGCATTTCGTGATCTGAAATCCTATCGCTTTTAACAGGTTGAAACGTTCCGGCGCCAACATGCAGCGTTAATTCAGCCAATTCGTGCCCTTCATCCTGAAGGTGATTGAATATTTTCTCTGTAAAATGCAATCCTGCGGTGGGCGCGGCAACCGAACCTTTAATTTTAGAATATACAGTTTGATATCTTTCCAGATCGCTTTGCTCGGTTTCACGATTCAAATAAGGTGGAATAGGCAGCGTGCCGGCCTGTTCGATGATCCTTGAAAATTCAAATTCAGGATTGTCCCAGCTAAACCGGATCAGGTTTTTATTTACTTTCGGATCAACCTGCTCAGTATAAAGCTCGATTTCGGTTTTATCAATACAGATGGTTTTGCGCAAAATTTCACCTTTCCATTTTTTCTGATTACCGATCATACATTTCCAGATGCACGATTTTGTAGTCTGAAAAGCAATCTGGTAATCGGCAGGTTCATGCGGATCGAGACAGAAGATTTCGATTTTAGCGCCGGTTTCTTTCTGAAAGTGCAATCTGGCGCGGATAACCTTCGTATTGTTGAAAATCAGCAGGCTGTTGGCGGGCAAGTGTTCAGGCAGGTTTTGGAACTGAGCATCCTGAATATTGCCATTCTTCCAAACCAGCAGTTTCGATTGGTCGCGCCCGGCCAGCGGATATTTGGCAATTTTCGTTTCAGGCAAATCGAAAGCATAATCGCTGATGGAAATGCCTTTTACCTTTTTGAGTAGATTATTCGTGTTTTCCATAGGTTTCTGGCGGCCAAAAATACAGAAACTATGCATTCAGTCAAAATTGATGTAAAGCGAAACCTGGAATTAATTTGAGATTTCGGTATTTTGTCTTGTGTCTATTATCTTGTGTCTTGCGTCTATTATCGTAGCTTTGTGCAAAATATTCAGAAAATGATTAAAGCAGGAGATAAAGTCAGGTTTCTAAATGCCGTGGGTGGTGGTGTTGTCAAATCGGTAATCAGCAAAACGATGGTAATTGTTGAAGATTACGATGGGTTCGAAGTCCCAACCCTGATCAACGAATTGGTGATAATTGACGATTCTCTTTCGATGAATGCAGAAAAACGGTTTGCCCGGATTCGTGCGAACGCAAAAGAGGAAGAACAGGTCAAAATTAAAGAAGTACCCAAAGCTGAACCCAAATTTATTGCAGGTAAGAATGTTCCTGAATTTTATATGGCATTAGTGCCTCAGAACGAAGTCAACCCGGTTGATGGCGAAATGAAGGTTTACCTGATTAACAACAGTAATAACTTTTTGCTTTACAATTACAGCCACCTGAAAAATAAGGTTTACTCAAGTGTTGAATCGGGCAAAATGAATCCAAACAGCAAACGGTATCTGGAAAGTTTCACCAGTATGGACCTGAATGATCTTCCGGAATTCCAGTTTCAACTTTTATTTTTTCTGGAAGAATCTTCGAAGCTAGAAACTCCGGTGTTGAAATGTATTCATTTGAATCCGGTAAAATTCTACAAACAAAACAGCTATGAGAAAACCAGGTATTTTGCACAAAATGCCATGGTCATTTCCTTGCTCGGTCCTGATATGGAAATAGAGGTTGCCAAACTCACCGAACATGATCTGACGAAAATTGTTCAGGAAAAGGATGAGCCAAAAGTTGTCGTTAAACGGACGGTTTCTCCCGAACTGACAGAAATTGATCTGCACATTCATGAATTGCTCGAAGATACACGAGGACTGACGAACCACGAAATGCTGGAAATTCAGATGGGCCGGTTCCGCAACGAACTGGAAACTGCGATCGCGAATGGCACCCGCCGAATTGTTTTTATCCACGGAATTGGCAATGGAACCCTCAAACAGGAAATCCGGCAGGAACTCAGCGCCAAATACAAGAAATACTATTTTCAGGATGCCAGTTTTAAGGAATACGGATATGGCGCCACGATGGTGATTCTGAAAAACGCATAACGGGATACGGGTTTCGGATTTCGGGAAAAATAGTCTGCGAAGATTTTGGTTATTGAATATTGGATATTGAATATTGGAAATTTGTAAATATCCAATTCCGAATATTCAATACACAATATCCAATTTTTTGGCCTTTCATTCAGATAATATTATTTTGAAGTCTCTGAAGAAATGCCTCGCATCCAGTAACTTCAATATCACTAAAAGAAAAATCCTTTTGATTCTCAGTAATAATATAATCACATTTGTGCTGAATAGCAGTATAATACTCCATTCCATCCTCAAAGTCATGGATGAGTTTATTTTTGATGGCCTGAACTGTTACCTTTTCATTGATTGTGGTTATTCCAATATGCTTACAAAGCATTTCAATTTTTTCTCCCGCGATTTTTTCTCCGCTTTTTTTGGTTGAAAAATAAAAGGCAATGGCCAGGCAAAGCGGCGAAGTATAAAGCTCGATGTTTCGTTTCCCATGAAGGCTCAATAAGCGCGACGACCAGGTAAACAAAGGATATTCCTTGTTCAAGGTTGCAACGATGATATTTGCATCAATAAAAAGTCTCATTTGGCCTGATTAAAATATTCGTCTTTTAAATCTTTCTTCGAACGTCGTTTATACGTAGCTTCCCCTTCAGCAACCTGATTTACCCATTCCGAAACCGGAAAATCTTCGATGGTTTTGTAGTTGCCGGATGTAATCTGACGGTAAAGAAATTCCGTCAATCGTGAAAGGCTTATGTTGTTGGCCGCTGCAAATTCCTTGGCTTTTTCGATCACTTCCTGATCGAAGTTTAGGGTTAATTTTGATTCCATGTTTTTTTTACGTCAAATATATTTATTATACACGTAAACTCCAAAACATTGAACTAATTTTCAAGTTGGAATGCAAAACTGACACCAGAAAACGTGCGAAAAACTGGAATTTGGAATTGGAACCTGGAACTTTTTCGGCATCTTTGCCGTGCAGACCGCTCTATCGCCCCGAGTACTCGGGGAGGAAAGTCCGGGCAACACAGGGCATCGTACTTCTTAACAGGAAGGCGGGTGAAAGCTTGCAGTAAGGTAACAGAAAATGACCACCTGGTTTTGACGTGTCACGACCGGGAACGGGTGAAAAGGTGAGGTAAAAGCTCACCGGTGGTGGTGGCAACATCGCCAGCCGTACCTCTTGCGGGTTGCAAAGCCAAATATATCACGATTTTCCCCCGAGGATTCGGGGGAATACAGAACGGCCCGTTTTGATTCTTCGGAAGTCGTGAGGGGTAGGCTGCTTGATCGTTCCGGTGACGGAACGGGTAGATAAATGATAGAGGTTCGTCGAAAGAGGGATACAGAACCCGGCTTACAGGTTTGCGTTTTTTCAAAAAACAAGGCGATCGTTGAAAAATGATCGCCTTGTTTGGTTATTCTATGAGTGATCTTTTAAAACTCGCCTGTCAAATATAAATGGCTCGATGCTAATGACTTTGCATAAATTTATATCTGGGTGAAGAGGGTTTAGAATGATATTGTACTCATCCGGAATAATAACAGACGGTACTTTAAGTGCAAGGTGTTTTTTTTTTCGCAGAAATGAAGTGCCATAATTAACTGTTTCATTGCTAAATGGGTAGCTATTCCATCCTTTTACCAGTACCATTTGCGGAACAGTCTGAATTTCTATTTCATCAGGTATTTCAATTTTGACAAGCAAAAGATTGTCGGGAAGATTTTCAAAGCTTGCCACATGAACGATCTTTTCCCATGCTGCAAGGGAAGCATGTTCTGAAGTGTAGATCACCAAATTTCCTTTTTCGTGCCACCTCCCGGGGCCATACATTCCACCAAACCCATCCATGGCAGAATGTTCTTTCTTTGCAATCCGGTAAACAAACATCAGGCTGAGAATCCGTATTCGATAGCGTTCAATTCATCCAGAACAAGCTGAATTCCTGAAAATGTGTCGAGGTAAGAAGCGGGTTTTTCCCCACCCATGACTTGATTTTCTGAATTTAGCCAATTGCGGAATTTTTCGCGACTGCCAAATGTTTCAATTCCGGTTTGGAACAACTTTGCAATATACAAAGCCCGTTCAGAGGGACCTGGTGCAATTAATTGTGAAGGTTCTTTCTCTTGAATCGACCGGGTTGAAATTCTTAAATACGAACTAAGTTCCTTCAATGTTAATCCCGATTCCCGGGCAATGGTCAAAAGCATCGATTTTTGGATACCATTCCTTGCTCCGGTCAGGAAGTCTTTTTCTGAAATTTCAAGTGCACTCATATCAAAACGGAATTTATTCGCTCAAATGTACGAATATATTCTGTTCTTGATATTCAACGAATCGATTTTCTTTCGAAACAGGTTTGCGTTTTTTATTCAAAAAATAAGGCGATCGTTTGAGGATGATCGCCTTATCGTTTTAGTTTTCTTTTTGTTTGAAGTTCGGATTTTGGAAATAAACTGGCAGGTTAAATTTTACATCAACTTTTTCACCATTCTGAGTTCCGGGCTTCCAGTCGGGCATTAATTTAATTACCCTGACAGCTTCTGCATCAAGCAACGGATGAAGACTTTTGGTAACCTTTACATTTTCAACTTTTCCGGTTTTGCTGATCATGAAATTTACAAACACTTTCCCGGTAATTCCTGTTTCTACAGCCTTCTCTGGATATTGCAGATTGGCTTTAATGAAAGGATTTATAGCTTCTGCACCTCCCGGAAATTCAGGCATTTCTTCAACCATAGTAAAAACATCTCCAGATTTCTTTGTGGTAATTTCGATTACTCCTTTTGCTTTTTTACCATATTTCTCTGCCGCCTCTTCATTTTTAATTACATTAACCGATTCAATAGTTTCAGGATCAATCTTACTCATGTCCTGATTCTCCGAAATTACACCATCGATAACAATCAAAGGATTTGATTCATTGTTTGAAGTTCCGGCACTTCTGATTTGAACTCCCGAATTTGTCTGACCGGATTGCTTTGCGGCTGTTCCATCCCCATAACCGGTTACTTTCACTTCAACCTTCTCATTTTTCATGGCAGTTTCGCCCTTTTTCATGGTAATCAGAATCACCCCATTTTTGCCTTTTTCGCCATACAATCTGGTTGCAGATTCATCTTTTAAAACACTTATGGATTCAATCTTACCAGGATTTAGTTGATTAACTTCAGCTTTTGTTGATTTTTTGCCATCAATTAAAATCAGCGAATTAGTTTTTGCGAAGTCCATCTTAAAGGTATCTGCTTTTAAAATAGTGGTTCCATCCTTGTATTCGCCACGAATTTCTTTTGCACTTAAATGAAGTCCCGAGGATTCCGGGGTTGTATCTCGCATTGAATTCAAAGCAAAATTGCCAGTCAGATTCGTAACATTGCTTTTACCATCAATGAATTCCCCTTTCTTCATGGTTATTAAAACCACCCCATCTTTCCCTTTTTCTCCGTATTTTTCAACTGAAGTTCCATTTTTAAGAACATCAATCCGGTCAATGTTATTTGGATTTATTTTCTCCATTTCAGCCTTCGTGGTTTCTTTCCCGTCAACGATGATTAATGCGTTTGATTTCATGATATCCAGTGGTTCTTTCTTTGCAGCTGCCGGTGACTGATTGTCCATTTTTATGGAAATGGTTGCTCCTTTCATGGTAATCTGCATTTCCTTTTCAAAATCAGGATTTACTTTTACCGACTCAAAACCAACATACGAAATCATTATCGGTGAATCGTCTGTTACTTTCAGTGCAAAATTACCTTCATGGTCTGTTATCGTTCCGATTGTTGTGCCTGAAATGATAATAGTCGCGCTTTTCAATGGTTTTCCGCTTTCATCGGTAACTTTACCCTTGACTGTTTTTTCGTCTTGATTAAGATTTGTTGAATGCTCTTCTGGTTGGATAAACTTGTATTCCGGCGACGCAAAAGCATAGAAAACACCCGCGATCAGCGGCAAAATCAGTAAAAGTTTGAATTTCCGGATAGGAGAACTTATAGTCTGTTTCATCATGTTAAATCTTTTTTTGTTTAGTGAATAATTGAACGAATTGGCCAGTGAAATCACTGGTCCGCCGAACATCTGGTTCAGCAATGCAGCACGGTAAATGGCCGGATTGGTGGTACACTGCAGCGCACGCTCGTCGGCCAGGTATTCGTGGTTTTGCCTGATCAGATGGCCGTACATCCAGATGGCAGGGTTAAACCATTGCACGGTTCGAAGGATTTCAAATAGCAGTAAATCAATCCAGTGATGTTGCCTGATGTGCTCCAATTCGTGGTTCACAATTTCGTTCGCTTCGGTGTCAGAGATTGAAGGATTGACAAATACGAACGAGAAAAATGAAAATGAAGCCGGATAGGCATCGGTGCGGATCAATTTAGCTGAACGATACTGATGTGTTTCTGATTTTCGGATGATCCGAAAAATCGGAAATGTTTGCCTTAAAATACGGAAGACCAGGAAAAGAATTCCTGAAATGTATAACAACAGCAGCAAAACATTTTGTGTTAGAAACGGTTCGCTGACTTCCACAATTCCCCGAACCTGTGGCTCGAAGACTTCGGAAGTTGGAACAACAGGCATCAAAACCGTGTAATGCCAGGTGAAAAGCGGGAAAAGGATGGAACCCAGAATCCCTGAAACCAGGTAAATCCGGTTTAGGGTAAAGAACCGCTCATTCCGGAGAAACAACACATAAACCAAAGCAAAACCCGTCAGCCAAACCGACGATTTAAACAAATAGAGTGCAAATGCTTCCATGGTTTTCGGTTTTAGTCTTTCGACAGTTCTTGTCTGGTTTCTTCCATCAATTGTTCCAAATCCTGAATGGTCAGGTCATTTTCGCGGGCAAAAAACGAAGCCATTGCCGGAAATGAGTTGTTGAAGTAGCTTTTCATTAATCCGAAAAGCTGAGTTTTTGAATACTCTTCCTTCGATACCAAAGGATAGTAAACATGCACATTTCCGTATGTCCGGTGCGATACAAATTCCTTCTTTTCCAGAATGCGCAGTACGGTAGAAACCGTGTTGCGCACGGGTTTGGGCTCATCGAACCGGTCGCGGATATCTTTAACCAGGCCTTCGCCCATTTCCCATAAAAGTTGCATCACCTGTTCTTCTGCTTTTGTCAGTTGCATAGTTGTAAATTTAAAATTGTCAATCCTTCACGACAAATATATGACTATAAAATTAGTCATGCAAATAATTTATCAATTATTTGACTAAAAATATAGTCAGTGTATATATATTATACAACATGGTATTTAGCTACAAATATTTCGCAATTCTGTTAATGAAAAACCTTGTTTCACTTACTGAATACTGAGACTGACCACTGCGACTTTTCACTTTCCTTTCCGCCAATAATGCATCGGGTTTATGGAAGAGTACAAGCCTTTGTTGACAAATTTGACATCGGCAATCGAGTAAAAGGCATTTGGATTATAGGTACCGATGATTTCAATAACATGAGGTAAATCGGTTCGTTTGACGATGGAATATATAATCGAAACCTCTTCAATAGCGCCGTGGGCTTCCTGATGGGTAATCCCATATCCGTCGGTTTTTAGCTTTTCAATCAGTTTGTGTGCATCGGCCCGTGTTATTATCTGAAGCTGAACAATGCCAACCGCCAGTTTTTCTTCGATGATCATTCCAATGTAGTTTCCGGTGGCAAAGCCTGCGCCATAAGCCCCATAGCAAACCCAGTTATCCAGGTTTTGTATGATTTTACTGATAGCGAGCAACCAAATTAATACTTCGAAAAATCCAAGAATTGGGGCGATCATTTTTTGTCCTTTGGCAACCATCACGATTCGGACAGTTCCAATGGTTACGTCGGTAATGCGGGCAAGAAAGATTAACAGAGGAAGAAGTCCATAGGTAAACAGGTCGCTGTGATAAAAGTCCATTGGTTATTGCTTTTTTGTAAAAGTAAGAACTTCTGGGTAAAGGTGAAAGAATTTTAGCCATTTGAGATTAGTTGATTATATAAAATAAATTAGGACATTACTGATCCTATGAATCATTCAATAAAATGTGTATTTTTGATTCAAAGAATATAGCAATGAGCATAATAACAGAAAAAAGAATAGCAAAGAATTATTTTAGGTTTATGAGAAACTGGGATAATGAAACAAAAAAGGATATGATCTTTAAGTTGACCAAATCAATTGAAGAAAAGCCAAAGGATAAATTCGACTTTTCTTCTTGTTTTGGTGCTTGGGATGATGTAAGAAGTGCAGATGAAATAATTGACGAACTCCGCGCTGAACGGATTAATAAAAAAGAAATTGAAGAATTCTGATGGACTACTTACTGGATACTAATATTTGTATTTATTATTTCAAGGGTCAGTATGACCTAAAAGAAAAGATAGGAAAGATTGGCTTTCAAAAATTTGCAATTTCTGAAGTTACTTTAGCTGAATTGATCTATGGGGCAGAGAAAAGTCAGAAAAAGGCTCAGAATATAAAAGTTGTGGAGGATTTTGCAGAAAGGATATCCATCATTCCCATTTTTGATTCCATAAGAATATATGGCAAAGAAAAAGCCAGACTAAAACAAAAAGGTACAGTTATAAGTGATTTGGACCTATTTATTGGCGCTACGGCCATAGTCAATGACATGACCCTTGTCACCCGAAATGTGAGAGAATTTGAGCGATTGGATAATATCAGAATTGAGAATTGGATTGACAATCAATAAATTCGATATATCTAGTTTTTTTTGCCAGGCGCTTGCAGCTAGCCACTTGCTGCTGAAAAAAAATCACAGTAGAAATTTGCTTTAAAATTCAGAAGTAAAATGAAACCTGATATCTTTAAATTCGCTTTGGGCCATGTCGAGAATAAACTGCGAATCGGCCATGAATACATCGCGGCCGCGTTTGTCTTTGGCCATTTTCTGATGTTTGCGGTTTTTGAATTCGGTCAAAGCTTTGGGGTTGTCGCTCTGGATCCAACATGCTTTGTACATTTGCATCGGTTCGAAACGGCATTTGGCGTTGTATTCGTGTTCCAGACGGTACTGAATCACTTCGAATTGGAGCTGGCCAACTGTTCCGATTATTTTTCGTCCGTTGAACTGGCTGGTAAATAACTGGGCAACTCCTTCGTCCATCAACTGATCAATACCTTTGTTCAACTGCTTGGTTTTCATTGGGTCGGCATTCTCGACAAACTTGAACAATTCAGGAGAAAAGCTTGGCAGCCCTTTGAAATGGATGTCATCGCCTTCACTAATAGTGTCGCCAATAATGAACGATCCGTTATCAGGGAAACCTACGATATCGCCGGGATAGGCGTCCTCTATGATTTCTTTCTGGGAAGCCATAAATGCTGTCGGGCTCGAAATGCGGAAGCTCTTTCCGGTGCGGACCTGTTTGTACATGCAGTTCCGCTCAAACTTTCCGGAGCAAACTTTTACGAATGCTATCCGGCTGCGGTGATTGGGATCGATGTTGGCATGAATCTTAAACACGAATCCGCTGAATTTATCGTCTTCAGGATTAACTAAACGTTCTTCGGTCTGAACCGGACGCGGCCAGGGGGCAATTTTTACAAAAGCATCAAGTAATTCCTGAACACCGAAATTGTACAGCGCACTTCCGAAGAAAACAGGTGCTAAATCACCTGCAAGGTATTCATCATGGTGAAATGGTGGATAGACTCCATAAACAATGTCCAATTCTTCACGTAATTTATGTGCATCTTTGCCAATATGCTTTTCGAGTTCCGGACTGTTAAGGTTGTTAAAAGCGATACCCGGTTCAATATCCTGAACGTTGGCTTTAAACAGGTTCAGGCTTTTATTGTAAATGTTGTAAACGCCTTTGAAATCAGGGCCATTATTGATTGGCCAGCTTAGCGGATTGATACTTATTTGCAGTTGCCGTTCAATATCGTCGAGCAACTCAAAAGTATCCTGGGTGGGGCGGTCGAGTTTGTTGATGAATACGATAACCGGTGTTTTTCGCATCCGGCAAACGTTCATCAGTTTTTCGGTTTGCGGTTCAACGCCTTTGGCAGCATCTATCACAATTATTACACTGTCAACGGCAGTCAGGGTGCGAAACGTATCTTCCTGAAAATCCTGGTGACCGGGAGTGTCCAGAATGTTTACCTTGTAACCATCGTATTCGAAACCCATGACTGAAGTTGCAACCGAAATACCGCGCTGGCGTTCGATTTCCATAAAGTCGGAAGTGGCAGCTTTCTTGATTTTATTGCTTTTTACAGCGCCGGCAACCCGGATAGCGCCTCCAAATAACAGCAATTTCTCGGTTAAAGTAGTTTTTCCGGCATCGGGGTGACTAACGATGGCAAAAGTTCTTCTTCTGCGTATTTCTGTTTGATTACTCATTGAATCCATTTTTTTTGAAGCTGCAAAAGTAGAACTTTATCTGATAGGAATTGAAGGATGGAAGGACTGAGTAAGAAGAAATAATTGTTGAAGATGGTTGTGATCGTTATAATTGTTGTCGTTGTTGTATTGGTTATTGTTTTTGAGTTGGGTTTGGATTAGGATGGTCCAACCCTAAGGTTCGGAACAACGCAACTTTGACAACCTGATAACAACGACAACAAACTCAACGAAAGTTTATTTTTTCTTTTGAGATTTGGCTGATGCTGCAATTGCCTTTGAAATCGTTTCCCAGTATTTCAGGTGAAATGAACGATCTTCAGGAGAAAGGATTTCGTAATATGATTTTGGAGTATCTTCAGGGGCGAACTTCAACTTTTTACCTTCTTTGTAAAGAGCAGGTACTTCAGGATGAAACTGAACTGCAAATACATTGGGATAGATACGGTGATGAATGCCTTCTATAACCTGTTCATCCATCGAAATTGCTGTCACAATCAGGTCTTTTCCCAATTCATCAATGGACTGATGGTGACTGCTTAATACCAAAGGATTCAGTTCCTTTTCTGCTTTAACTGTTTTCAGGAAGAATGGGTGAGCGGTATATTGAATGTGATGAAAATTAATTCCCATCAAAAGCGTATCCTTTGAGATTTCCTGCCAGTAGTTGCGGTGCAACTGGTCTTTTTTCAATTTCAGGGATTCCTCCGCAGTCTTTCTCTGATAGGTTTGGGCCGGAATATCCTGAGTCAGTGTTCCTCCGGTAGCCACATTCATACTTTGAAGCCCGAGGCAAAAACCGGTAACGAAATAATCGGGCTTCTCGTTCAGGAAGGGCGAAAATTCTTCATTTTGTTTGCCTCCAAGCAGGTGAAACAGTAAACTAAGTTCAAACGTATGGCGGTTCGGATCGGTGACTTCGGAAAAAAGGTTTTTTTGTCCATAGATTTCGGGCTGAATATCGGGGCCGCCAAAAAAGAAAATACCGGCAGAGTGATCAAATAAGTTTTTGAAAGGTTTTGTCCACTCATTCATTTTAAAAATGTGGTCAGGAGTTTCAGAAGCAACAATTTCCTGAAGATGAAATTTGCTCATTTCGGGTTTATTGATGAGTTCAACTGAACGAGTGTAATCGTATGCTTCGTGCGTAGAGTAAACGCCAATAAATTCGGCATCAGATAGTTGCAGGATGTGGTTGCTTAGAAGAAACTGAATGGTTTCGAGGTTTTGCACGGTAGGATGTGCCAGTAATATATAGGTTTTATTTGGTTTGAAATCCGATTTTAGAAAATTCTGGGCAAAACCCACATTCAGGAAAAATGTCAAAACTAAAGTAAAAACGAACTTTTCGAAATATTTCATGATGGCGGTATTTTCTGACTATATAATTTTATCGTGAAAATAGCGTTTTTTACCCGAAGAACGAAAAAAGTAGTGATCTTTGTTTTATTTGTTATTTTTAAAACTTCGAATTTCAGACCAATAAAAAACCGGATATGTCGTTAAGATTATTTTTTGCCAGCGCTTTCGGATTGATTAAATCAACCGCGAAAATTGAAGCAACTCATGAAACTTTGCTCGCTGATTTCCGCATGTACCGTGAGTTTGAACAGTCCGATGAGCTCAAGGAGTATCTTGCACTTGAGTCGCTGATTAATTCGGCTGCTTTCAAACAAAAGAAAGTTGAACTTCAGCATCTTTCTCTCAGGGGGAGTAGGGAAGAGGCACTATTGAAAGAATTGAAAAAGCTGGACAAAAACAGATGGTTACAAAAATATGACTCTACTCTGAAGTCGGAAGAGTTGAAACGGTTTGAAAAAATTTCAGTTTCAGAAGATTTAAAGCATTACAAAGAATTAAAAGCTGCTGTTGAAATCCATTCGTATGCGGCTATAAAGAAGAAAGGAAAAGAATCTGCAGAATATGTCTTATATGTTGAATTTCAACAGGTGAAGAAATCGGCAGATATTCAGTTTTTTAAACATTTCAGGATGTCGTCGGCATTGAAAAATTTTGAATTGATGAAGGATTCGCCCGAACTGAAGCGCAGGGAAGAACTTCGGAATATGACAACTTCTGTTGAATTTAAAGCCCGGGTTGCCTATCTTGAAGACAAGCAAAAATGGGATAAGACTGAGGATGCAGCTAAAGAAAAACGGTTTTCGGAAATGAAAAAAATGCCTCAGGTAATTAATTACCTGAAATATAAAGATTCCAGTGCTTTTGATTTTTTCAAAAAATGGCAATTGGTTTTCGAGGATCATTTTGATTCGCATAAGCTGGATACTCAAAAATGGATGACCCAATCACATTGGGCCAATGAAGCATTGGGCCGGAATTTTTCGCAGGTTGGCGATCTGCAGGCGTTTACCGATGGCAAAAACGTACTGGTTGATGGGAAATCGCTGAAAATTGAGGTTCGAAAAGAAAAGACCAATGGAATGCAATGGCATATGCCGTTCGGATTTGTGGAACAGGAATACGACTATACCTCAGGAATCATTTCTACCGCCGGAGGGGAATGGTGGAATCATGGAATTCTGGAAGCTAAAGTGAAGTATTCACCTTCCAGTCATTTTATTGATTCGATCTATTTGTTGGGAGAGGAGAGTTCGCCTCAAATTAATCTGGTTGAAATGGGACTGAAAAACAGGCTTGGTACATTAACGAAAACAGATAGTGGAATTCATAGTGAATGTAGGAGTATTTCGGGATTGAAATCCGGGGAATTCTATATTTTCAGGCTTGAATGGAGCGCCGGCTCATTAATATGGAAAATCAATGAAAAGGAAATTTTATCCATTGATCTCAATGTGCCTTCACATACCATGCACCTGAATGCAGCCTCCATCGTGGTTTCTGAACCTGTTGGCAGTTTACCTCACCGCTTCGAAATAGATTGGGTAAGGTTTTATCAACATGCAAAAGCATAATGAAATGAACTGGACGGATGGATTTTTGGGGGCAATTACGGTTTGCAACCGCGAAGGAATTGTGGTTTATATGAATGACCTTTCAGAAAAGGAATTTGCCAAATCAGGCGACTATGATTTAATAGGCAAAAGCCTGATTGATTGTCATCCTGAACCTGCCCGGACTTTCCTTTTGAAAATGTTGGCAGAGCCTATTCCGAATTCTTATACTATAGAAAAAAGAGGCATTCACAAAATGATTCACCAAACTCCCTGGATGGAAAATGGTGAATTTAAAGGAGTGGTAGAAATTTCGTTTGAAATACCCATGGAGATGCCGCACCATAAAAGGGGCTAAACTAATTTGATTAATCATTCATCTTTTTAACATACATTAAAACAGGATCGTTTCAAAAACCTTTATTTTTGGTTGTCATTCACCAAATCACTGAATGTATGATTATCCGAATTTTATTTCCTCTTTTTTTTATTAGCTTTTCAATTGCAGTATCAAATGCTCAGGGCATCCGCGGTCGCATTACCAACACTCAGGGTGAAGCTGTTCCGTTTGCAAACATTTACATTCCACAATTATCAACCGGAACCACCTCCAATATTGAGGGGCGATATGATTTGAAACTGCCTGAAGGTAACTGGAAGGTTTTATTTCAGTATCTTGGATATCAGACTCAAGACTTTGAGCTGGCGATCGGTAATTCTTTTCAGGAAATCAATGTTCAGCTTATTCCACGGGATTACCAGATACCGGAAACCAAAATTCTGGCATCGGGCGAAGATCCGGCCTATTTCATCATGCGGCGGGCTATTGCTATGGCTCCGTATTACCAAAAACAAGTTTCGAAATATTCGTGCAAAGTGTATCTGAAAGGATCGGGTATTTTTGAAAAGATACCATTCCTGCTCGAAAAACAGATGAAAAAGGGTGGCATGAAGGAGAATGAAGCTTTTGTAATGGAAACCGTCAGCAAAATTGATTTCGAGTTGCCTGATAAAATAAAACAACAGGTTTTAGCTATGCATTCATCGGGAAAGGACAATAATACATCGCCGATGGGCATGATTACCAATAATTTGTATGATGCTGAAAAATACGGGGTCGTTTCTCCGGTTGGAAAGAATGCGATGAAAGTATATCGGTTCAGGCTCGATGGCGTTTTTCAGGATCAGGGAAAAACCATCAATAAAATACTGGTGATTCCCAAAACCAACGGGAACGATGTGTTTTCGGGATACATTTATATTGCCGATGTTTTCTGGAACATTCATTCAGCCGATCTGAGATTACATATTCCGATGACGGATGTGAAAGTTCATCAGCTTTATGCCGAAGTCAATAAAAATACCTGGATGCCGGTGAGCCTCGATTTCGATATGGATTTTTCGGGTTTGGGCCTGAAGATGAAATTCAGGTATGTGGCCTCCATCTCGGAATATGAAACAACCCTGAATGCCGCACTGGATCACACTTTCCTTGATCGGATGAAAAAACAGCAACTTCAGGATCAACAAGTAACTGACGATATTTATGCTGATGCAAAATTGGTTCAGCAAAATCAGGAAAAGTCGAAAGCACAAAAGCAGATGGAAGCTTTAATGCGGAAATCCGTGATGAGCAACCGTGATACCAAAAAGCTTAACCGCCTCATCAGATTGGAAACCGAGCGGAACAGTCCGCCTGAACCTATTGAAATCAAATCAACTTTTCAGGTTAGCCAAAAGAAGGTCAATAATGATTCGGCCTATTGGACCACTTTACGGCCAATTCCATTAACCGAGTCCGAGAAGATAAGCTTTGTCAAGAAGGATTCATTCCTGCTGGTATCAGCTAAGCCTGAATTTCAGGATTCGCTGCGCGACTCGAAACGTAAATTTAAGATTAAACATTTGGTTATAGGTAAAAACTATGATTATTCCATTGACTCCATCAAACAATATGAACGGTTTACTATTCCAAGCCTGAAAAATCCTACCCTGCTTTCGTTTAATTCGGTTGACGGACTGAGGTTGGAATTGCCTTTCAGCTATTACAAATCGGACAGTACCGGACGAATGAAAAGTTTTAATCCAACTTTTGCCTATGCTTTTGTACGGAAGAAACTTGATGTTGAATTTTCGTATCAACGGCGGTTAAATGGAATGACAAACAGATGGTTTTCGGTTTCTGCCGGAACTGCCACGACTGATTATAACCGGATTTCAGGATTAAATACGATGTCCAACGATTTCCATACCATTTGGCTCGAAGAAAATTACAAACGTTTTTACCGGCGCGATTTTCTTCAATTAATGACCAGCCATGATCTGTCAAACGGGCTGAACCTCAATGTTACACTTGATTACAGCGAAAATAGCCCTTTAACCAATCATTCCAGCTATTCATTAATTAAATACGACGACCGGGAGATTCAACCGAATATTCCTGCAAACAAAACTTTATTGCCCTGGCAGTTAGAAAAACATCAATCGTTGATTGGCCGGCTGGTTCTGGAATATACCCCGCACCACCGGTATTCCATCCGCAACCATACCAAAATGTATGCTGAAAGCAAATACCCGACCTATTCGCTGGTCTATAAAGGAGCATTTTCCGGAGTTTTTGGGAGCGATACCCGTTTTGACCTGGTAAAAATCGGTCTGCGGCAAAAAGTGAAATTCGGTATTGATGAGCACCTTTCATACAACATAAGTACCGGCAAATTCATCAATTCATCGAAAGTCTATTTTGAGGAATATCAGCATTTCAATACGCAACCAACCAGGTTCATGTTCATTAGCAGCGAAAACAGTTTCAGATTGTTGCCCTTTTATGAATACTCAACCCAGAAATCCTTTATTGATGCTCATGCCAATTGGGAATCACGTCGTTTAATCCTGAAACAACTTCCCATCATCAAAAATTCACCATTCTCTGAAAATCTGTTTGTGAATTTCCTTTCTACTCCTGAACTGAAAAACTATACTGAAATAGGATATGGACTTAAACAGGTTTTCTTTCTGCTGAATGTGGAAGCAGTGGCAGGTTTCGAAAATGGTAAATACAGGTCGGCAGGGATTAGGGTGAGTTTGAATCTCAAGTAGTATTCAGTGGTTGGTCGCAACTGGAAGAATTTTGGTGTCAATGGTTGTCATTTGTTTACACGTCATTAATGGTCATTTATTGTCAAAACCTTGATAAAAATTTCCCGTAGGGAAAACAGGTCGGTAGAAAATAAGAATTGCCGAATAAGTTTTGTCCCGTACGGGACAAAAGAAAAGTATTTCTTCATTAATTTTACCGATCGTTGGTTCCTAACGGAACCATAAAACAAATTTTAAACAGTCTTTTACATTTAGTCCAAAAAAATAAAGCATGGAGCACAAAAAAACAGCGGTATTGCTTATCAATGTTGGGACACCCGATGAGCCAACGGTAAAAGCCGTCAGGCGGTATTTGTCCGAATTCCTGAACGACCGCCGGGTCATTGATATTCCTCTGGTTTTGCAAAAAATTCTGGTCAACCTGATCATTGTTCCATTCAGGGCGCCAAAATCGGCCAAATTGTATCAGCGGTTATGGACGGAAAAAGGCTCCCCATTGCTGTATTATTCAGAAAAGGTTCAGGAAGAATTACAGAAAAAACTCGATACAAAGGCTGATGTTTTCATGGCCATGCGCTATGGAAATCCTTCTATTGGAAAAGCTTTGGCCGTCATTCAAAAGGGAAATTACGATCGGTTAGTCATTCTTCCATTGTTTCCGCAGTATGCATCTTCCACCAGCGGAACGGCCATTCAGGCGGTAATGGATCAGCTTCGGAAGTGGAATTCGATTCCTGAAGTTCATGCCATCAGCCAGTTTTACGATCATCCGGCTTTTTTAAATGCTTATACTGAACGAATCCAATCGTATCAACCCGAAAAATATGATCATGTAATCTTCTCTTATCATGGATTGCCCAACCGGCATCTGGAGAAGAATCATCCTGTAGAATCGATAAATACCTGCAACTGCGAAACCGTATTACCTGAATTTGGTAAGTATTGCTATAAAGCCACCTGTTATCAGACAACCAGAGAATTGGTTAAAAGGCTTGGTTTGAAAAATGGCCATTATTCGGTTTCATTCCAATCGCGTTTATCCAATAACTGGATGACTCCGTTTACTGATAAAAATCTGGTTTCACGAGCAAAGCAAGGCATTAAAAGTATCCTGGTTGTTGCTCCCGCATTTGTGGCCGATTGTCTGGAAACAACCGTAGAAATTGGATGGGAATACAAGGAATTGTTTACCAAAAACGGCGGAGAAAACCTGCAACTGGTCGAAAGTTTGAATGACTCCCCCCGATGGATTATCGCGATAACTGAAATTTTGAATCCATATCTTATTTCTCAATAACCTCTCCGGTTAAACAAAATGTACCCAAAATTGAGCATGGCAAAGAATTTGGTTTGGCTTTTTTCGTAGTAATTGGCAGAAAGGCTTATCGGTCCCATTGCTGACTGGAACACAAGTACTCCAGTGCCCATAAAATTGACAGTCGAAATTTTTTTTCCGGTATAAACAGCAAGATAATTATCCGCCTCCGTAATTTCCCTAAGCGGGGCAAAACCATAGACTTCGGCCCTGAAATGTAAATGGTCGGATATTGTAAATATAGTTTTTATGCCCGAAGCCACATATTTGCTGGCATGGAAATTATTCAGGTAAATGGTTTTGCTGTGCGGTATCGGATTAAATGAAGGCGCCGACAGAATGGTCGAAACATAATTGCTGAATGGTTTCTTGTCGCTGTAAACACCTTCAGCCATTAATCCGAGCGTAAATCGCTTATAAATTTTAAAGTAACGGTCGTAGCTTCCCTTCAAAAGATAAAAGTTGTGATTGTATTGTTTATCAGGAGCGTTATTTGAGGTAGTCCCCGGTTTATTTTCTTCTTTTCCTGAAATGTAGTTCAATGATAAACTTGATGAGATTCCCTCGGTTGGATATTGCTTGTAGTTGAATGAGTTCGACTGGAAATTTATTGTTGCAGTAAAGGCATCAAAAGTAGTATGATCGGGAGTATCGGATAATTTGATTGTTTCAGTGAGATAATAGGCATCGTTGGCTTTGGACCAGGAACCGCCAAAAGTTATTTTTCCACGTGTTTTCAGTGGGAGACCCATTTCTGCCCTGAAATTACTTTCGTTCTGAATAATATAAGGCGGACGGACGTCTTCAAAAACGAACTCGGTGGTTGATGAGTAGTAATCCCACCGGTTAAGTGTGAAATATCCAGCCATGTAAAACGGGGTGGTAGTCGGGAAATCAACACGGGTGCCTGCTTTGATTGAACTGTAAAACCTCCCGAAATACATGTTTGTGCTAAAGGTATATGATCGTTCTTTAAACATACGATAATCGCAACTCAGAAAGCCCTGGTTAACAGGACGTGTTGATATATTCCCTCCAAATTTTACCTGCATCCGATTGTTAGGTTTTACGACCAGGTGAAGATCGAAATAGCCGGTTCCCGGATTGTACCGCGAAATCGGTCGCACCGATTTGATTTGAGGATCAGCCACTAGCTTAAAATATTCTTTTTTAAGTTCCCTGATGTCAATGACATTCGAATTGTGTTTAATGTTCTGTATAATATATTTGCGCTGCATGGCATCTTCTGTTCCTTCAACCTGAACATTCTGAAAGATCAACTGTGGTTTTTTTATGTTGAACTGACGCCTTTTCATTTGGAGTTCTTCAGGTCGTATGCGGCATGACACACGTACTTTAATGCTATCAAGGTGTTTAATCACAGTTTCGTACCCACCTTTTTCAATGAAGTCAATCTTTCTGAAATCGAGCAATCCCACATTGGTAAAAGTGGACTCCATGAAGAACCCGTCTTTTGGATCAATCTTAAAATCCGTCCTTCGCCTGATCATATTTTCAATTTGTGCCATCACATTGTCCGGATCAGGTTTCTCAGGATTGTTGGCCACATTATGCCCGAAAATAATATCAGGATCGAAAAGTTCTTTCATTTTCTGAACCGGAAAGTTATTTACAATTCCACCGTCGAAAACCAGTGTACCGTTAATTTCAATGGGCTTGAAATAGAAAGGGAAAGTCATTGATCCGCGTATAGCTTCGCCCAAATCGCCCTGACGGAGTACCATTTCCCGGTTGTTATAAACATCGGTGGCAATGCAAAAGAAAGGAATAAACAGTTTGTTAAAATCGCCTTTGCTAATGGCTGTTACCGATGAAAACAGTTCCATAAAGGCAAAGTCCATTTGCTCTTCAGGAATGAGGCTGGTGGGAGGGAGTATTTTTAACTTATCTTCTTTTTTCATTAAATCGAGTTCGAGCCAAGAGGGGTCCTCTTCCAGTTTTCGGTAGTAATAGCGGTATTCTTCCTGAATTTTACCGGTTGACCAGAATTTAAACTGTTCCGATTTGAAAAGTTGTTCCATTTCTTCAACCGAATAGCCTGCAACGTATAACCCGGCAACAATTGCGCCCATCGAGGTTCCGGCAATGTAATCAATCGGAATTCCGTTTTCTTCCAGGGCTTTGATCACCCCTATGTGTGAAAGCCCTTTGGCTCCTCCGCCACTTAATACCAGGCCAACTTTTTGAGCCTTCAATTGAAAAAAGAAGAACAATAGAAAAAAGCCCGATAATAAAAACCATTTCATGGCTGTTGATATTTTGGAAACAAGGGTATATCCAAATTTACGAAATTACTCAACCATAATTGGTAAGGGAAGCTTAAATTCTATTGATGATTCTGAAATTTAATAATGGCAGCAATTTGTCATTATTAGTCAATCATGGTCAGTAGTTTCACGTCATTCCTTGTTTTTTTAAATGACAATCAATGACAATTGAATGACTTGAATTTAACTCGTAATCCGAAACTCGCAACTTTTTTATTCCGCAACTTTGTGTTTGAGCGACTGGAATCCTTCACCCAGAATTTCGTGGGTATCCATCACGGTAATGAACGCATCAGGATCAATCTCGCTGATAAACTCCTCCAGAATAGCCACTTCACGGCGACTTACTACCGTATAAATAATGTGCTTGTCGTTTCCGGTAAACATTCCGGAGCCTTTCAGGTAGGTTCCGCCACGTTCCAGGTCAACCAATATTTTATGCCTGATTTCCTCGTACTTTTCAGAAATGATCAACAAAGCTTTGTTGTAATCGCCGCCTTCCAAAACCAAATCAATAGCCCGGCCGGTAATGTAAATGACCACCCATGAATAAAGCGGAATCTGCCAGTCTTTAAAGGCTACCAAACTAAGTAAAACAATAGTTGAATCAACATAAATCATCAACTGACCGAGTTGCATACGTGTATATTTGGCAATAATCATGGCAATAATATCCGATCCGCCTGAAGTGGCACGGGCCTTAAAAATCAATCCAAGTCCGAACCCAATCAGCACACCGCCAAACACGCACGAAAGGAGAATATCCGGAACCAGTGGGGCATCACCATCAACACGCAAATATGTAATAGTATCCATAAAAACCGATGAGAGGACGAAACCTACCACCGTTTTCACTCCAAATCGTGGCCCCAGGATTTTGATGCCGGCAATCGTGAGCGGAATGTTCAGGACTAACCCGAATAAACCAATCGGGATACCTTCGGGCCAGAAGGAAAACATACCCACTGTCATATAGTGAACCACGATGGCAATACCATAAACTCCGCCAGGCACAATCCGGTGGGGCGAAATGAAATAAACAAACCCGACTGCCAGAATAAAAGCGCCGATTACAATCATGCTGTAATCACGAAACCATTTCAGGCTGAAAATTTTGTCGTTTGGGATAAAGGTCATGGTGAGAATTTTTAGTTGAAGTACAAAGGAATACAGGATATTCGGGATAACCTTTGATTTTTATCAGCGAAAGATTTTGTTTGAAAGTAAATTTGTCGGGTTGCTATAAAGTTGGAGCGTTTAGTCCATCATTTGTCATTGAATCCAAAGCTGTCTATTGTTTTCTCACAAACCCTTCGCTCAAATTAACCGCTACCGAAATCAAATTACTTGCTCCGGCCAGATGATACCTTGCTGATCCGTAGCTGAGTTGAAACCGGGTAATTCGGACTCCAAATCCCCATGAAAAACCTACCGTTGACATCTTTTCGTCCAGTCGTAGTTCCTGCCTGATCTGATGATTGTAACCCGCGCGGATAGTGAAATTGGGTGATGGAAGGAGTTCAACTCCCAAAACCAGATGGCGCATGAATTTTTTTGTAAAGTTCTCTTCTTTAAGAACGGGAATGAGGCCTGAATTGTCTTCCACAGCTTTGGCCAGGTCCCATTTCTGAAGGTGTTGCATGGTTGCGGCAAAACGTATGGGCGCATGTTGAAGTCTTTTTGAAATTCCAAACTGGAGGTCGAACGGAATGGGTTCCTTTTCCGCCCCTTCGTAATAAGTGGTAATTTGAGTTCCGATGTTTCGGGCAACCAGCGAGGCCACTGTAAACTTGTTTTTACTGAAATAACTTAATCCTAAATCGGTGGCAAATCCAACAGATTGATAGTTCTCGAAGGATGAAAGTATGGGTTTCAGGTTGATGCCGTAGGTGAACCGTTTGTATTCGTGCGACCAGATGATGTTCAGCGCATATTCGGCAGCATTAAAAGTTGCTCCGGTTTTTTCGCCGTTTGGAAGCGCTTCAATAAACTTTCCGTAGTTGATATAATGCATGCCCACTGCAAAGTTCCCAGGCAGAGGAGTGTCAAAGGAATAAGCTGCATATCCATAATTGACTCCTGCAAAATAACCAACATAGTTAATCGCCAGCATGTTCTTCATTTCAGGCCTTAATAAAGACGGATTGTTATACGAAACATTCAGGTCGAGCGAGTCGCTGAGAGCAATTTGATTTCCGCCCAAAGCCGCCATCCGGGCCGAATTGGTCAGGTTCAGAAAACTATAGGTTGATTCGCCGCCAATCTGGCTGAAAACTTTGGGATAAAAAATTGCTTGAAGGACAATCAGGATAAGCAGTTTGCGCATAATTCTCAGGATTCAGCTTTTTATCCGAACGGTAAAATCCGGTTTTTAGTATAATTACTTCGGAATCTGGTCTTTCAATTCTTCGGATTTTGGGGTATCGTTAAAATGGTATTTCGCCAGAATAGTTCCTTTTTTTATCAGAATCAGGCCGGGATTGGAACGCACAATCGTTTTTAGTGTGATTTCGTCGGTATTAAAAAAGTCGAACTGAGCGCCGGTTTCGTTTTTTAACGCTTCAAAACTATCCGGCGATGTAGCTGTCAAACCAATGAAATTGTATCCTCTACGTTTCGCTTCAACAGACAATTCAGCCATTTTTGCCATTCCTTCCTTGCTCGATTTCTTAAGGTTATGGGCAATCACGATGAATGTGCCTTTTTCGTCGTAGAGAAAAAAATCTTTGATGTCTTCACCTTCCGGAGTTTCTATCCTGAAATCATGAATAGGGGGTTTGTATCCTGTTTGAACTAAAACCGGATCTTCCATTTTTACGAATTTCCAGTTCAGCGTATCCTGCCAGGGATAGTTTGCTTCTGTAAATTCCTTTTCCCCGCCTGTTTTAATGTTCTTATAAATGAAATTGTTTTCATAAATATCTTTGGGTGCCCCTTCCGGAATTTTCATGGCATCCGGAATATTTACACCCACTTTGTAAGGGCTGAAATCGATGATGGGAAGATGATTGTAAGAGTATGCAACAAGGTAAAAATATACCACCATCGTCATTCCTGTCATAGCTATGGAAAGCAATGGCCCGTTTTTGCTCCTGAAATAATTTCGCTGCATAAAAACGAAAATAGCCAAAGCAAGCAGAACGATGTTTTTGTAAAAGGTCTGCCAGTTGGTAATGACCAGTGCGTCGCCAAAACAACCACAGTCGGTTACCGGATTGGTCAGGGCCAATACAAAGGTTAGTCCGGTAAAGAAAACCATGAAAGCCAGCATCAACCAGCTTGTAATGCGGATAAAAAAATTAAAAACCATGGCCAAACCGAGAAAAAACTCCGTTGCTGCGAGCAGAATACCCAAGGCAAATGCAAGGCTGGTGAGCCAGGGCATTTGGAAAGCATTGAAATAATCGGTGAATTTATAGGCTGAACCCCAGGGATCTATGCCTTTCACAAAGCCTGAAAAGATGAAAGTTAAGCCGAGCAGAATGCGTGCAAGATGTTTCAACATGAATGTTTGTATTAGAATTCAATCTTAATTAACGCAAAAACGGCATAATTGATCATGTCGAGGTAATTGGCTTCAATTCCTTCCGAAGCGATGGTTTTGCCCAGATTATCTTCAATTTGTTTAGTACGATTCAGTTTCATCAAAATCAGATCGGTGTATGAACTCATCCGCATGTTGCGCCAGGCTTCGTCGTAATCGTGATTTTTGGCCATCATCAAATCCTTGGCTTCCCTGAAATGGCGCTGATATAAACTCATCGTTTCTTCCTGGGTCAGGTCGTCGTTTTCCGAAATACCTTTCTCAAGCTGGATCAAAGCCATAATACAGTAATTCACAATACCGATATATTCAGAGCGAACACCCTCGTCAATTTTACTTATTTTTTTTTGTTCAATACTCCTGATGCGTTGAGCTTTAATGTAGATTTGGTCGGTCATTGAACTGGGACGTAAAATCCGCCAGGAAATACCGTAATCCATCATTTTTTTGGTGAAAATATCCTGACAAACACTGATTACATGATCGTATTGCCGGCTTGTTTTATCCATGATTATCGTAATTTTTGAGGCATAAAAGTATTAAATTAATATGTATTTTGATTGTATTTTATTTTACTTTTGTGAAACTCATGATTTTAAGAGATCTAATTTTTATCGCATGTTAATCACTGCAACTGCTACTAAATTCCTGAAACGAAAGAATTCGATCAACCTGAACGGACGGTTACTTGATCTGGCAAACCCTGTTGTAATGGGCATTATCAATGTAACTCCCGATTCTTTTTTTGACGGCGGAAAGTATAAAACCGAAAAAAAAATTTTGAAACGGGCCGAAGAAATTCTGGAACAGGGTGGGGCAGTTATCGACATTGGCGCTGTAACAACTAAACCTGGTTCGGAAGGGATTCCAACCAAAGATGAGATCGAACGGTTACTCCCGGCAGTAAAGGCAGTGAAAAGGGAATTTCCTGATGCATTCGTTTCTATTGATACGTATCGTTCGTGGGTAGCGCTTAAAGTGATCGAAGATTGCGGGCCATGTATGGTAAACGATGTTTCAGGCGGAAATTTTGACCCTCATATGTTCGATACCATTGGGAAACTTGGAGTTCCGTATGTTTTAATGCACATGCAGGGCACACCGCTCAAAATGCAGCAAAATCCGGAGTACGACGATATCATTCGCGATATCTCCTTGTTTTTTACCGAACAGGTCAAAAAACTGACTAAAGCCGGTGTGAAAGATGTGATTATTGATCCGGGATTTGGTTTTGGAAAGAACCTTGAACACAATTATGAACTTCTGAACCGGCTCGATTCGTTTAAGGTGTTTCAGTTACCGTTAATGGTCGGCGTTTCGCGTAAGTCTATGATATTTAAATTGTTGAATACCAAGCCTGAGGAGGCATTGAATGGGACTTCGGTCGTGAACACCCTGGCATTGATGGGTGGTGCTGATATTTTGAGGGTTCATGATGTTCGCGAAGCTGTTGAAGCTGTTCGAATTCTCAACATGGTTCGTTCAACATCAAATTTTCTATGACACTATTTATCACCATACGAGTATTGGATATTATTGATATTTTGCTGGTTGCATTTCTTCTTTTTCAGATGTACCGCATTATCAAAGGAACTGTTGCATTCAGTATTTTTATCGGTTTTTTCCTGGTATATGTTGCTTGGCTGGTCACTAAAGCCATGAATATGGAGCTGCTCGGAACGCTGATGGGACAGTTCATCGGGGTTGGAGTATTGGCTATGATCGTAGTTTTTCAGCAGGAAATCCGCCGTTTTTTGCTCCTGATCGGAACCAACTATCAGCTCAGCCGAAACTTTGGGCTCGAAAAACTCTTTACTTCCGAAAAGTTAAAACCTACTTCCAATCAGCAAATTAAGGAAATAGTAAGGGCATGCGACAACATGGCCCGCTCAAAAACCGGCGCCCTTATTGTAATTCCCCATAACTCCGAGTTGAAAGATATTATCCGGTCAGGTGAAAAGTTGAATGCACGGATTTCTTCCTCCTTGATCGAAACCATTTTCTTTAAGAATACACCCCTTCATGATGGGGCAATGGTTATCCTGGGTAACAGGATTGCCGCAGCGCGCTGTATTCTCCCAATAACTGAAAGGCACGACCTCGATACCCATTTTGGGCTTCGGCACCGCGCTGCTATTGGTATCTCTGAGCTTTCAGATGCAATGGCTATTGTAGTTTCTGAGGAGAAAGGCACAATTTCTCTGGCCATTAATGGTGAACTGATGCACAAAATCTCCATCGTTCAACTTACCACCGAACTCGAAAAAGTGATAATTGAAGAGTCATAAAAGGCAGGGAATTTATCGAAATGGATTAAAGCGTATATGATAATCCTACATTCCATTTGAATTTTGGGAAAGGTGAAATATTACTGTTCAGGGCATGGATCCCCTGAAAATAGAGTGAAAACGGAGTATTTCTAACTGAAGATGAAATCTTCGGCATGATAAATAATCCATCATTATTTCCGGTATAATTGATATAAAATACCTGAAGGCCAGCCGAAACAAAAAAATATTTTCCAATATTGATATCAGATCTTTCACCAGTAACACTTACAAAATGACCCTTTATCGTTCCGGGCTCCTGCCCCCTGTCGTTCCAGTAAGCAAATGACAGGGTACTCTTCGGATAAATGCGGCATACGGCCTCCAGTGATGAGGCGAAATACCTTTGCCCCTGTAATATGGTTTCTTCGGGCAAATCGTATTTACTGAAAAAGGAACTGAAATTAAACCCTGCCTTCAACTCAAAGGTTGGTCTGACAATTAATTTATAATGCAGCCAATTATCAATGCACCAGGGCTTAAAATTGAAATCATAACCAAGCATGGGATCATAACTGAAACGTCCTTTAGCCAGGGAGAGGGAAACAATAATGGCCGGTTTATCCAGCGAAAAAGCAGGTATGGATGCTATCCCGTTACTATTGATGCTGAATGTTCCTCCGGCGATTAATTTTGTTCCGGGGTTGTCTGCGTTTTCTTGAGACCATGCATGTGCGACTGCAAAAACGAAGAATATGCTAAATAATAGCTTCATTTCAATAGTTTTTAGGTTTAATTTAAGTCAGGCGACCAAAAATACAGAAATTTGAGGTTAATGCAACTGCTCAATTGGTGTTAAAGCCCGCATTTTCCCTAATTCAAATTGCAGGATTGATTAATTCCTTCATTGATTGTTTTCTTTCTACCTTTGCCCCGAAACTCAGACCAAAAATTTGACATGGAAAACCGGATTTGTAAACTCTTCGGGATAAGGTATCCGATTATTCAGGCCGGAATGGTTTGGTGTAGTGGCTGGCGATTGGCTTCGGCTGTCAGTAATCATGGCGGATTGGGACTTCTGGGTGCAGGTTCTATGCATCCCGAAGTGCTTCGCGAACACATTCAGAAAACCAAACAGGCTACCGACACACCTTTTGGGGTCAACATTCCACTGTTTTATCCTGAACTGGAAACTATTCTGAACATTATTAAAGAAGAGCATGTTCCGGTTGTGTTTACTTCTGCCGGAAGCCCAAAGAAGTTGACAAGCTGGCTGAAAGAAAGGGGAATCATCGTGGCGCATGTCATTGCCAGTTCATCTTTTGCAATCAAAAGTGAAGAAGCTGGTGTGGATGCAATCGTTGCCGAAGGCTTTGAAGCCGGAGGACACAACGGAAAAGAAGAGACCACCACCATGACCCTGATTCCGGCGGTCCGGAAAGTTACTTCGCTTCCTTTACTGGCTGCTGGCGGTATTGGTACCGGAGAAGCTATGCTGGCGGCAATGGCTTTGGGCGCCGATGGGGTTCAAATCGGATCACGGTTTGCCATTTCCGAAGAATCATCGGCCCATCCTGACTTCAAGAAGCTGGTGACCGGATTGGCTGAAGGAGATACAAAACTTGCATTAAAAAAAATCGGCGCAGTCCGTCTGATTAAAAATGAATTCTTTCAGGAAGCAAACAAACTTGAACAGAAAGGTGCATCTCCTGACGAGTTAAGAATTTTACTTGGCCGCGGACGTGCAAAAAAAGGTATGTTTGAGGGCGATTTGGTTGAAGGGGAATTGGAAATCGGCCAGGTTTCAGCGATCATCAGCGAAGTGCTTCCCGTAAAAACCATTATAGAAAACCTGATTAAGGAATACCAACATGCGAAAGAACGCTTAATTGGTAATCAGTTTGAATTTTAATTATAAGAAAAATGTTACGAGTTACAGATTACGAGTTTCAAACTCGCAACCTGTAACCCGCAACCCATAACTCAACTATGATACATTTTGAACGTACCAAATTAGCAAACGGATTGACCGTGATTGTCCATCAGGATAAAACTACACCGATGGTGGCGTTGGATGTTTGCTACAATGTGGGCTCGCGCGACGAACATCCCGATCGCACAGGGTTTGCCCATCTGTTTGAACACCTGATGTTTGGAGGTTCAAAGCACATTCCGTCATACGACGAACCGCTGCAAAAAGCCGGCGGCGATAACAACGCGTTTACCTCGAACGACCTGACCAACTATTACCTGACCCTGCCAAAAAACAATATTGAAACGGGATTTTGGCTTGAATCAGACCGGATGCTCGAACTGGCCTTTTCGAAGCCGAGCCTGGAGGTGCAGCGAAATGTGGTGATTGAGGAATTCAAACAGCGCTACCTCAATCAGCCTTACGGCGATGTTTGGCCATTATTACGCCAGCTTGCCTATAAAGTGCATCCTTACCAATGGCCAACTATTGGGCGCGAAATCAGTCATATTGAGCAGGCCACTATGCCACAGGTGAAAGATTTTTTCTTTGCCCATTATGCGCCCGACAATGCGGTGCTGGTGGTTACCGGTAATGTGGAATTTGATCAGGTTCTTGCACTGGCAGAACGTTGGTTCAGTCCGATTCTTAGCCGGAATGTAAAACCGCGAAATCTTCCAAAGGAGCCTGAACAAACCGAAATCAGGGAACAACATGTTATCCGTGAAGTGCCGAATGACACCATTTATCTGGCCTATCACATGACCGATCGCCTCGATCCGCGATATTACGCTACTGATTTGATTTCAGATGTGCTTTCAAACGGAAATTCGTCGCGGATGTATCAGAACCTGGTTCAGAAGGAGAAATTGTTTACCGAACTTGACGCCTATCTTTCAGGAGATTATGAGCCAGGGTTGTTTATTGTTTCAGGAAAACCGAGCAATGGAATTTCACTCGAAACGGCACGAAAAGCGATTGAAAGAGAACTCGACCGGATGAAACAGGAAAAAGTTTCGGAATACGAGCTTGAAAAGGTGAAAAATAAAATGGAAGCTAACATCGAATACGGAGAAATGAACTACCTGACAAAGGCCATGAACCTGGCAACCAACGAAATATTGAAGGATGCCGGACTGATTAATTCGCAGGTTGATTTCTATCAGTCGGTTACCACAGAACAAATTCAGGAAGTATCACAATACCTTTTCCGCCCCGAAAATTGCTCGATTTTGAATTACATTGCTAAAAAGTAAAAACATGTTGAACCGTAAAATACAACCCACCGTTAATCCCATCGAACACATTGACAGGATTCAGGCCGAAAAGCGCCTGCTTTCCAATGGCATTCCGGTTTTTTTCATCAATGCCGGCTCGCAGGACGTCGTTAAAATTGATTTTATTTTTGAAGCGGGAACCTGGTTCCAATCCTCCAATCTGATAGCCAGTTTATGCAATTCGATGCTCGAAGAAGGGAGCCGGAATTTTTCGGCGGCGGAAATTGCCGAACGTTTCGATTTTTACGGTGCATACATTCAACTTATGGCCGATCAGAATTATGGCTTTGCCAATGTGGTCAGTTTAGGTAAACATTTACCGGCTATTCTCGAAGTAACTGAAGATATGCTAAAACATTCCGTATTTCCGGAGCATGAGTTGAAAGTATTGATTGATAAAAACAAGCAAAAATTTTTGCTCGAAAATGAAAAGGTTCGTACGCTTTGCCAGAAAAAATTCACCCAGGTGATGTTTGGGGAAGGTCATCCTTATGCGATCACGAATAAGCTGGAAGATTTCGACCAGATCAACCGTGAAATGCTGGTGCAGTTTTACCAGGAATTTTATCACTCCGGGAACTGCAGGATTATTGCTTCCGGCCGGATTGATGAATCGGTACTGAATTTACTGGAATCTCATTTTGGAGGCGCCGACTGGAATCGGAACATATTGCCTGTACCTGATTACTTTATGAGCCCTGCACCACAGAAGTATCATCGTGTTGAAAAGTTGAATGGGTCACAGTCGGCCATCAGGGTAGGGAAGATGTGGGTTCCCAAATCCCATCCTGACTATATTTCCTTATCCATTCTGGTGACTATCCTGGGTGGTTATTTTGGATCAAGGTTAATGGCCAATATCCGCGAAGAAAAAGGTTATACATACGGAATTGGCAGTTTTGTGCTCTCGCTGAAGTATGCCAGTTACCTGATTATTTCTACTGAAGTTGGCAACGGGTACGTGGAACCGACACAGAAAGAAATTGGTTTTGAGATGAAAAGGCTTCAAACCGAACCGGTTTCGGAAAACGAACTGGAAACGTTGAAAAGTTATCTGTTGGGCGAATTCCTTCGCGATTTCGATGGTCCGTTTGCCCTTGCCGCAAGCTTCAAGGCCATTAATGATTTTGACCTGGATTATTCGTTTTACGACCGTTATCTGCATACACTAAGGAGCATCACTTCGGAAGAACTCATGAAACTGGCACAGCAATACCTGAATACTGAAGATTGTTATACAGTGGTTGCCGGAAGTGTGGATTAAGGCTGGAAATTAAAAAATAAGATTAGTTCGCTGGCAGATTTTCATTACTGCTCCATTTAGCCTTTTGTTGAAGTTATGTTTCTTGTTTCTTCCTTTTTCGTAGTTTTGAGAAAACAAAATAGGTCAACTTGGCAAGTATATTTCCTTTGAAGTTTAAAATTACCCAGATATCTGCCCTGCAGATTTTTCAGCTTATACGCTTTTCAATCCTGATACTGATCGGGGTGGTTTTCACGAAGTCTGGATTAACAACTTCCGAAATCGGGCAATACGAAACTTTCCTGTTTTTAGCTGGTGCGATCAGTTTTTTCTGGCTGAATGGGCTGATTCAGGGATTCCTTCCTTTATTTGGCGAACAATCTGTTTCGCGAAAATCATCCGCATTATTCAGTGTATTTTACCTGCTTTTGGCGTTTTCCGGTTTAGCTGTCCTTTTTCTTTTACTCTTTGAACATTCCATTTCTGGATTTTTACTGAAAGGCTCATCAGTTCCTTTTTTGAAATATCTGTTGGTTTATATCCTGATATCTTCACCTGCCAGCCTGGTCGAATATATTTACCTAATCAAAAAACAAGGGAGGCTGATGCTGATTTATGGCATCATTTCCTTTTTTCTGATGTTTCTACTGATTATTTTGCCACCAGTTCTCGGGTTCAGTATCGAATACAGCATGATCGGACTGGTTGTCAGTGCTGCTTTCAGGTTTATCTGGCTACTGGTTTTGTTGTTTCGCAATTCAAATCCGAATCCTGATTTTTCGTTTATCCGGAAACATCTGAAATATGCTTCTCCATTGATTTTTTCCATGTTTCTGAGTGGTTCGGCCCAGTACATTGATGGTTTCATTGTTACTTCTTATTTCGACGATGCCACTTTTGCCGTATTTCGGTTTGGCGCCCGCGAATTTCCTTTGGTACTCTTACTGGCCAATGCTTTCAGCGCATCCATGTTGCCCGGTTTCGCCGATCGGTCGGCATTAAAGACTAATCTGGAAAAAATTCGGCAAAGTTCTCAAAAGCTTGGCTGGTGGCTATTTCCATTATCCGGATTGTTAATGGTGGTGTCGCATTGGGCGTTTCCGATCATTTTCAATGTCAACTTTGCCGCAAGCGCAACCATATTTAATATTTATTTATTGCTGATCGTGAGCCGGCTTTTGTTCCCTCAAACTATACTGATCGGCCTTCAGAAAACTAAGGCAATTGTATGGGCTTCATTGATCGAAATAGTAGCCAATGTTGCACTTAGCCTTTGGTTTGTGCAGTTTTGGGGCTTGCCCGGGATTGCCTGGGGAACCGTTTGTGCCTATCTTCTTGAAAAACTGATCCTGATGGTTTTTGTCCGGAAAAATTGCGGATTTGGCATAAGCGAGTATTTGAATGTGAGGCAGCATTTGCTTTATTCTTTACTTTTGTCGGCAGTTTTTATAGTGATCGAATATTTTATTTTTTAGCATGGATTTTATCATTGATGACCCAAAGCAGGATCAGGAATTTCGTCAGATACTCACCAAAATACGCCTTGCCAAAAGTGGTGAAACGGTTGAGCAGATGAAGCAACTTGGTCTTACTTACAAAATAAACTGGGGGGCATCCATCGTTTCTTTGCGCGAAATAGCTTTGCAATATCACCCCAATCATTTGCTTGCATTGAAACTCTGGAACAAGCAATGGCGCGAAACAATGATTCTGGCTTCCATGCTTGATGTTCCTTCTGAAGTGACTGAAGAACAGATGGATTACTGGACAAAAAGTTTGGAAACTACTGAAATTGCTGAGACACTGAATACCTGGTTATGGTCGAAAACAAAATTTGCCTTTGTCAAATCACTGGAATGGTGCCTGGGAAAGAAACATCTGGTCCGTTTTGCCGGTTTAAACCTGATGGGTCGGCTGGCCATTGCAGAAAAGTCAGAATTGGACGAACTTTTTGAGCCATTTTTTGACGTTTTGTCACCTTTGGCCAAAGATCCAAAATTGAAGCAGGTTTTTTACCGTTCATTTATTTTGCTTGGCATGAAAAGCAAAAGTATGAACGAAATGGCTATTTTATTTGCTGAAGGTATGAAAGAGTTTGATTCAGAGGATAGTAGTAGTCTGGCAGAAATGATCCTGACAGAACTTACAAGTGAATACGTTCAGGAATCTTTTGTTAAGAATACTTAACATGGAGCAAAGTATCAAAAAGGCTGATTACTTTTGGTACAGTTTTTATGCTTCAAAGAGGAAATTAAAATTTTAAACTATGGATATTACCAAATCTTCGAATCCCGTTTTCGGAAAAAATATTTTTAGTCAGACGGCCACCAGTGCCAGCGACGGAGTGATGACCGTGAACGGAACCATTAACAAAACTGGTTTAATGCTGCTGATTGTAATTTTTGCGGCCACATTTACCTGGCGCAAATTCTTTGGGGCAATTGACCCTGCCACACCAGGAGTTTTGCCACAGGGTATTTTGTTGTGGACCATTGTTGGCGCAATTGGCGGTTTAATTACCGCGCTGATTACCGCATTCAGTCCACGCCGTGCTGCAATGACTGCCCCGATTTATGCAGTATTTCAGGGATTATTCCTGGGTGCTATTTCGGCAATGTTTGAAGCCATGTATCCCGGACTGGTCATGCGTGCAGTTTCGCTTACATTTGGCGTATTTTTCATTATGCTTTTGTTATACCGGTCGGGAACTATTCGTGCAACTCAAAAATTCAGGACAATCATATTGGCAGCAACAGGCGGTATCGCCTTAGTTTACCTGGTTAGCTTTATTGCCAGCATGTTCGGTACTAATTTCGGATTTATGTACGGAAATGGCTGGATAGGAATTGGCTTCAGTTTATTCGTTGTTGCAATTGCTGCCCTCAGCCTGATTCTCGATTTCGATATGATTACCCAGGGTGCCAATGCACACGCCCCCAAATACATGGAATGGTATGGCGCTTTCGGATTGATGGTCACATTAATCTGGCTGTATCTCGAGATGCTCAGGTTACTTTCCAAGTTTGCAAGTCGTGATTAATCTTCAGATTCCATATCAAATAAACTATTCAACAGGGACTTCGGTCCCTGTTTTTGTTATAAGGTAGTTAAAACTAAGAAATATAGTAAATAAACTATACTATATAGTTTGAAAACTAAAAAATATAGTTACATTTGAGCAAAGCTTTACAACTATGAAACATCTCACCAATCGCGAAGAAGAAATTATGGAAATCTTTTGGGAAAAAGGTTCCCTGTTTGTCAAAGAGGTTATCGACTTGCTGACAGACCCCAAACCGCACTATAACACTATTTCGACTATTGTGCGTGGTCTGGAAGAAAAAGGTTTTGTTGGCCACGAACAGTTTGGAAACACACACCGGTATTTTGCGGTTATCTCGCGCGAAGAATTCAGCCGGAACACCCTGAAAAGCATGGTGGGTAAATACTTCAATCAATCGTATGCCTCGGTGGTTTCGATGTTTGTGCAGGAAGAGAAAATCTCGTTGGAAGAGATTCAGGAACTGATCAGGCAGGCTGAAAACGCGAAAAAGGAACAATAAAAACCGATCAATATGAACACCTTTCTGATTTACATCCTGGAATCAACTATCTGCATCAGTGTGTTTTACCTGTTGTTTCGGCTGCTGATGCGCAAAGAGGCTTCGTTTGCCGTTAACCGGACTACATTGCTCACGATTGTGGCGGCTTCGGTGATTGTTCCGCTGGTTCAGTTGCCGCAACTGTTGCAAACACCCGTGCATGTGGAGCTGATTCCTGAATTCTCGGAAAACAAAATACAAATCCAAAACCTACCCGGATCAGAAAATGCAACATCTTTTGAGGTTCAGCAACCTTTCAGCGAGTCAACACCCGCAACAAACGAGCTGACGATTCCGCTGGAAACTTTGCTCCGGTATTTTTATCTGGCTGGTGTGGTGATTGTACTTCTTTTTTTACTCCAAAATATTATCCGGATTTTATTTCTGGCGCGGAAAGCAACAGTGCAGCAAATGGAGGGCTACCGACTTTTGATTGTTGACAGCGAAGTGCCCAGTTTTGCTTTTGGTCGGTCTGTTGTCATTTCTCAGACTGATTACGATGCGCACGGTTCGGCTATTCTGGTGCACGAACAAGCCCACATCCGGCTGAATCATTTTGTCGATTTGCTGCTGCTCGAACTGATCAGGACCATTCATTGGTTTAACCCGGCGGTTTACGCTCTGATCGGTGATATGAAAGAAATCCACGAGTTTCAGGCCGACCAGCAAACCCTTTATTCAGGCATCGATGCCAAACAATATCAATTACTCATTATTCGAAAAGGGGTGGGGCCAAGGCGGTTCGCCCTTGCAAACAGTTTTAATCATTGTCAAATTAAAAAACGAATTACCATGATGAACAAACAAAAAACCAGTAAAGCATGGCGTTGGAAGGTGGCGACCTTCCTACCATTGCTTGCTCTTCTGCTGATGGCATTCGGCAACCGGAGCGAAACAACTCTCGAAAAGAATACACCAAGCGAAAAGCTTAATGTGCTTCAATCGAGACTCAAAAATGATGTTAAACCCGCCACAGCAGAGATAGTTCCCACGATCTCTAAGAAAAACTTTATTCAGAATGCTAAAAAGAAAAAGACTGAAAATACGACTCCGAAAAAGGAGCAAACAGTACAATCTTCAGAAAAACCAGTAAAGGGGAAAGTTGTCGATGCCAATGAAAAACCATTGGAAGGGGCTTCAGTTGTCGTATCGGGCAAGACAATGGGTACAGTTACCGACAAGGATGGTGTTTTCAACTTAAACCTCAGTGATACAAGCTCTATTGTCGTTTCATATGTTGGATTTAAGTCAGTTAAGGTAGTTCCCAATTTTGAAAAATCAATGATAATCAATATGGAACCTGAAAATATTGAAATTGATAAAGTCGTTGTAGTTGCCTATGGCATTCAGAAAAAACAAGAGATGACCATAAAGGGGTCAAAGAATAATGAGGGAAATCTCGCTTTGGGTAATAAAGAGATTTTCACCATTGTTGAGCAAATGCCTGAATTTCCTGGCGGGTCACTGGCTTTACGAATGTACATCATACAGCAAATTAAATATCCATTGTTGGCTCAAGAGCATGGTATTCAAGGTGAAGTATTTGTGAGTTTTGTAATAAATAGTTATGGGGTGGTATCCAATGTGAAAATTGCAAGGTCAGTAGATCCTGCTCTTGATAACGAAGCAATAAGGGTTATCTACACCATGCCCAAATGGAAGCCTGGTTTTCAGCAAGGTAAAGCTGTTGATGTAGCTTATACTTTGCCTATCACGTTTATCTTGCAGTAAAATGAGAACTATTTCAGTACTAATCATTTTCCTTCTTTCCGTCACAACTCTTTTTGCTCAAAAGGGAAAAGTTACCAGTGCCCTAAGCAATAAAGAAACAGGAAAGCTTGACAAAGCAATAGTTGCAATTGAAGAAGCTATTGATGCAACTAACCCGAAAACAGAAAGCTCAATCAACTGGGCAAGAACATGGGAGGTGCGCGGCGAAATTTATCAGGCAGTTTTTCAATCGAAAGACGAAAACTATAAAAAACTCCATGCCGATCCATTGGCCGAAGCTTTCAAATCGTACCAGAAAGCGATTGAGTTGGACAGCAAAAATAGGTTATCAAACAGCGTCAGGATTAAACTACAATTACTGATTGGCGATCTGATACTCCAGGCCGAAACCGCGTTTAACGCACAAAATTACGCGAGCGCATTTTCGTCTTTCGAGCAGATTCTCGCAATTGAAAACACTCAGGTTTACAAAGCAGAATCGCCCGAACAGGTTGATACGGTTATTATTTATAATGCAGCTTTGTCGGCCTACAATGCCAAATTGTACGATGAGGCCATTGAATACTTTAAAAAAGCGACATTTTACAAATACAACAAAGCGCAAACTTACGAGCGACTATCTGAAAGTTACCTTAGCAAAAAGGATACGGCAGGAACTTTGGACGCTCTGCAGCAGGGTTTAAAAGTATACCCCGGCAATAGTGCAATTCTTGTTCAACTCATCAATATTTATGAGAAAGGAAACCGCCTGGATGAAGCCATGAAGTATCTGGATTTGGCTATTTCGAATGACTCGAACAACGAATCTTTTTATCTCTTTCGGGGAATTTTATTAGCGCGAATGAATAAACCTGAAGAAGCGATAAAATCATACCTGAAAGCCATCGAATTGAAGCCAGGTAATTTCGACGCGTTTTTTAATCTGGGAATAGTTTATTACAATCTGGGTGTGATACAAATTGATGTAGCGAATTCAGTGCCAACTAATCAGCCCGAAAAGTATGAAACAGAGAAAAACAAGGCTGATTTAGAATTTAAAAAAGCTTTGCCCTATTTGGAAAAAGCTTATGAATTAAAAACTGACGACAGTTCATTACTTGAAGCATTGAAAAACGGGTATTACCGATTGAAAATGCTTGATAAATATGAAGCGATGATTGAACTTCTGAAGAAAATTAATCAATAACAATAAAAAATATAGACGATTTCCCTCGAATAAAAAAACTGCCGACTCTGGTGCGTCTCCATTGGCGGCAGCTTTAATCATTGTCAAATGAATTGTATTGCTACAACAGTTCAAAAATAGGAATTAAAGATCAAATTCAAAACTGGGGCTTCGGTCCCTGTTTTTGTATTCCGGCATTTAATGCTATTTTCGGCTTGACAAACGAAAAACCCACAGTATTTTATGGAAATCATTCCAGTGGTTGATAAGAAAACGGTTGAAGCATTTCACAAACTGCCAATCGGGATATATAAAAACGATAAGAACTGGGTCCCTCCGTTGCAGAAGATGATTGAAGATATTTTCGATCCTCAGAAAAATGCGGGATTTGTTCAGGGAGATGCGCGTCGTTGGCTGATTAAAGATGGAGATCATATCGTTGGCCGGATTGCAGCTTTTTACGATCGCAGTAAAATTGAAGAAGGAAAAGAGCAGGCCGGTTATATTGGTTTTTTTGAATGCTTTGACAATTACAAAGCTGCTGAAATACTTTTTAATACAGCCCGGGATTGGTTGAAAAGTGAAGGTTTCACTGCCATGGATGGACCTGTCAATTTTGGGGAGAATTTTTTTAACTGGGGTTTGCTGGTTGATGGTTTTCAACAACAAGGTTTCGGTATGCAATACCATAAACCTTATTACAAACAACTTTTCACAAATTATGGCTTCCAAACCTATTACCAGCAGTTTAGTTATCATTTAGACATCACCAACAGTCCCAACCTTCCTGACCGGTTCTGGAAAATTGCAGAGTGGGTCACCAGAAAAAAGGATTTTCAATACAAAACATTTTCGTTTAAAGAACAGGATCGGTGTATTAACGATTTTATTACCATTTATCAACAGGCATGGGATAGGCATGGTAATTATAAGCTCATCAACCCTAAAGACCTTCAAGCGATGATCAGGGATGCGCGCATCGTATTTGAAGAAGAATTTATCTGGTACGTGTATTATAAAGATGAACCCATCGCTTTTTATATGATGATGCCGGATATCAACCAAATATTAATTCATCTGAGAAATGGAAAACTGAGCCTTTTTAATATTTTGAAACTATTATACCTGAAACGAAAAAAGGTGATGACCCGGTGCCGTGTTTTAGTAATGGGCGTCATTCCCAGGTTTCAGGGCACAGGGATTGAATCCGGACTTTTTTGGCACCTCCGGCAGGTCATGCTGAAAAGGCCCTGGTATAAAGAAGTTGAATTGAGCTGGGTTGGAGATTTCAATCCTAAGATGATTGCTCTTTTTAACTCTGTTGGAAGTAAGTACGCAAAAACACACGAAACCTTGCGATATTTGTTCGACCGAAGCAAACCTTTTGAGCGTTTGCCAATCATAGAATAAAAGCAGGTCAAATGAGACATTATACTTAATTTATAATGAGCAAAAGGTCTATATTGCACTTATTCAATAGAAACAATGCGGTTAATTCAAGTCACTGATAAACAAACTCAAAAGCTTTTTCATCAGGTTCCGCACCTGATCTACAAAAATGATCCCAACTGGCCTTGCCCGTTGCATGGCATGGTTGAAGATGTATTTACCCCTGCAAAAAACCCATCTTTTAAAACCGGTGAAGCTATTCGTTGGGTATTAGTTAGTGAAAAAGATCAATTGCTTGGACGAATCGCAGCATTTATAAACCGGAAAAAAGCTTTCACTTTTGAACAGCCAACCGGAGGTTGTGGGTTCTTTGAGTGTGTAAATCAATTTGATGCTGCTAAAACATTGTTTGATGCAGCACGCGACTGGTTAAAAGAACGTGGAATGGCGGCCATGGACGGGCCAATTAATTTTGGCGAAAACTACATGAATTGGGGACTTCTCGTTGATGGATTTATGCATCAGGGATTCGGAATGCCCTATAATCCTCCTTATTATCTTGCTTTGTTCAGACAATTTGGCTTTGAAGTATATTTTGAACAATATAGTTATCACATTGATTATTCAAAACCTTTTCCTGAGCGCTTTTGGAAAATAGCCGGTTGGGTAGCCCAAAAACCAGGCTATTCATTTGAACATTTTTCATTCGATAAAAAAGAGAAATTCATTGATGATTTTTGCTACATCTACGACGAGGCCTGGCGGTTTCATGAACATTTCCAGCCTTTGGACAGGGAAGAACTCCACGATTTCATCAAATCATCCAAAGCTATCCTCGATCCTGAAATGGTTTGGTTTGCCTACCATGAAGGAGCGCCAATAGCCTTGTTTGTGATGGTCCCGGATATTAACCAGATTCTGAAAAAACTTAACGGCAAACTGAATTTTATTAATATCCTGAGATTTCTATATTTTAAACGGACGAAGACAATTAACCGTACCCGCATCCTGATAATGGGAGTAATTCCGAAATATCAGAAATCGGGTATCGAGTCTGCCATTTTCTGGCATCAGGAAAAAATGATGAAACACAAACCACAATACAAAGAAATTGAAATGTCGTGGGCCGGAGATTTTAATCCTAAAATTATTGCTATTTACAAGTCGGTCGGGGGTGTTCAGGTGAAAACCCATTACACCATGCGATATTTATTCGACCGAAGTGTGCCGTTCAAAAGAATGCCAATTATTGGTTCAGATGAATAGTTGATTAAATTGAGGAATTAATAATCAGAAATATTTGGAAATTAAATTCCTAAATGTAACTTTGCAAGCCGTTAAAAATAAAAGTAAAAGAGAATAAAATGAAAAAAGGGATACATCCAGCAAATTATCGTACTGTTGCATTCAAAGATATGTCAAACGGTCATGTATATATTACCAAATCAACTGTTAACACTAAAGAAACAGAAGTGGTTGACGGCGTTGAATACCCGGTGATCAAACTTGAAATTTCAAGTTCTTCACATCCATTTTATACCGGAAAAATGAAATTGGTTGACACAGCAGGACGAGTTGATAAATTCAACACCAGATATTCGAAACATATGGAAAACAGGAAAAAGTAATTCTGTTCCGGTAAAATATTGAAAAAGCTTCGCATTGGCGGGGCTTTTTTAGTTTCATAACATTCTGGAGCAGCAATCTGCTTTATGGTTTTTTGGCATGGCTATTGCCAAACTTAGCGATATTATTTTTTACGTTTTTCATCGGCCAGTATGGCAGGTGTGAAATGCAATTATTACTCAAAAACGATAATTTGTGATTATGCAGAATATATTTTTGTCCGGCTTAATGGATGAGGAGTCTGAATTTATTCCGATTCTGGATGATGATGATTTGGAATTGACCAATGTGGAAGTTCCTGACATTTTGCCAATATTACCTTTACGAAACACGGTCATGTTCCCGGGTATAGTGATGCCGATCACTGTCGGAAGGCAGAAATCGCTTCAATTGGTTCAGGAAGTTTACCGTGGAAACCGGTTACTGGGAACTGTTTCCCAAAAGGATGGCAGCGTTGATGATCCGGCACAAGCCGACCTTTACCAGACTGGCACTATTGCTCAGGTATTGAAGATTTTGGAGATGCCCGATGGAACTACTTCGGTGATTATCCAGGGTAAAAAACGGTTCGAAATACTGGATTATACGCAGGAATTCCCTTATTTCAGAGCTAAGATAAATCCAATCGAAGATATTCATCCTCAAGGTGATTCGGTCGAATTCTCGGCAGTTGTGGGTTCATTAAAAGACCTGTCAATAAAAATTGCCCAATATTCATCTCACATTTCTCCTGAAGCTTCATTTGCTGTTAAAAATATTGAGAACTCCACCTTCCTGATCAATTTTGTTTGTTCGAATGCCGACATTAAAGTCGAAGAAAAACAGGTTTTGCTTGGAATCAGCGACATCAAAGAACGTGGGATTCAGGCAATCAGTTATCTGGTCCGGGAAGTTCAGATGGCCGAACTTAAACGTGATATCCAGACTAAAGTAAAATCCGAACTTGATCAGCAGCAACGCGAATATTTGCTTAATCAGCAAATGAAAACCATTCAGGATGAATTGGGTGGAAATCCGGCCGAGCAGGAAATCCATGAATTCAAAGAAAGGGCAAAAGAAAAAAAATGGTCGGTTGAAGCAGCAAAACACTTTGAGAAGGAAGTACATAAGCTTTCCCGTTTAAATCCGGCTGCCGGTGAATATTCGGTTCAGTATGCTTATTGCCAGACCTTACTCGACCTTCCGTGGAATGAGTTTACCGAAGATATTTTTGATCTGAATCGGGCAACCAGTGTGCTCGATGAAGACCATTACGGCCTCGAAAAAGTAAAAGACCGGATATTGGAACATCTGGCAGTCCTGAAATTGAAAAATGACATGAAATCGCCTATTTTATGTCTTTACGGGCCTCCCGGAGTTGGAAAAACTTCGTTAGGCAAGTCAATAGCAAAAGCACTTGGACGACATTATATCAGGATGAGTTTGGGCGGATTACACGATGAAGCTGAAATCAGGGGACACCGTAAAACATATATCGGAGCAATGCCCGGACGAATTTTGCAAAACATTAAAAAGGCAAAATCCTCGAATCCGGTTTTTATTTTGGACGAACTCGACAAAGTATCCAATAATTTTCATGGCGATCCGGCTTCTGCCCTGCTTGAAGTTCTTGATCCGGAGCAAAATTTTGAGTTTCACGACAATTACGTTGAGCTGGAATATGATTTATCGAAAGTCATGTTTATAGCAACAGCAAACACATTGAGTACCATTGCCCCTGCTTTGCGCGACCGACTCGAACTAATTGAAGTCAGCGGTTATCTGGTCGAAGAAAAAATAGAAATCGCCCGGCGGCACCTGATCCCCAAACAGCTCGAAAATCATGGGGTAGGAGCGAATCAGGTGGTTTTCTCCAATGAAATTATTCAACACATTATTGAAAATTATACCCGGGAATCCGGTGTTCGGGAACTGGATAAAAAAATTGCCAAAATTGCCCGCCGGATTGCAAAAAAGATTGCCTTCGAGGAGAACTATAACATTGATCTGACCAAAACCGATATCAGGGAATACCTGGGGGTGATACAATACACCAAAGAAATTTATCAGGGCAATGAATTTGCCGGAGTAGTGACTGGTTTGGCATGGACTGCTGTTGGCGGCGAAATTTTATATGTGGAAACCAGCCTGAGCAAGGGCAAAGGTACCCTGACCTTAACCGGAAACCTGGGTGATGTAATGAAAGAGTCGGCTATGCTGGCCCATGAATACCTTCGCTCGCATGCTGAACAATTGGGTTTAAATCCTGAAGTTTTTGACCGGTTTAACGTTCATGTTCATGTTCCTGAAGGCGCTATCCCGAAAGACGGCCCATCGGCTGGAATTACCATGGTTACTTCCATTGCATCTGCATTCACCCAGCGAAAAATCCGAAAAAATCTGGCTATGACAGGCGAGATTACCCTGCGTGGGAAAGTTTTACCCGTCGGAGGTATTAAAGAAAAAATCCTGGCCGCCAAACGTGCCGGAATTAAAGAAATAATACTGTCGGATGGAAACCGCAAGGACCTGGAGGAAATAAAGGAAGTCTATATTAAAGGTCTTAAATTTCATCATGTAAATACTATTCTGGAGGTGCTTGATTTTGCCCTGCTTGAAGCAAGAGTAGATAAGCCCTTAAAGATTGAATAAGCTGGACAGGAACAATAAAAAAGCGGACGGCAGGTCACAGAAAAGCCTTCAGTTGTCCGTTTTCGTTCGACTAGGGCAAGGTTGGAAATAAATCCAATTTTTCCAGATGCAGGAGATGGCTCTTTGTAATGTCTTCTTCGAGCACATTGTGGCCGAAACTAATCAGGCATTTCAGGTTTTTTTTATCAACCCGTTTCAAATATTTCAGGTTAATAAAGGTTGACCTGCTTACTTTGAAAAGAGCTGGTGAATTAAGCGTTTCAGCCAGAATATTCAGATTTCGGGTTATTGTTTCTATTGTCCCGTCCTGCAAATAAAGGTTACAATTGTTCGCCTTTGACTTCATCATTACAATATCTTTAACTCCTGTAATCAGCACCCCGTTTGTAGTCGGAAGTTTTATTTTTGGGGCATCCGACTGCGATTGGATGAACAGTTCAACTTTTCTGGAGAATTTCTTTTTTTCTGTTTTTTCCTGAAATTTATGGATTACGATTTCCAGATCTTCAATGCAGAATGGTTTGACAAGGAAATCGAGTGGTTGAATATCTATGGCGTCATAAGCATATTTTGGATGAGCCGTTGTAAAAACAATTTCAGAACGGAAATTTTCTGAATGAATCTGATCTGCAACCTGAAGCCCGTTCATGTCGGGCATATCAATATCTAAAAAAACCAAATCAGGCAAATTCTGTTTGACTAAATCCAGCCCTTTTTGAGCCTGAGTTTCTTTTCCTGTAACCTGGATATTTGGAAAAAACCGCAGATACATCTCAAGTAAATGGATGGCTTCCGGTTCGTCGTCTATAATAATTGCAGAAATGTTAGTTGAATCCATGTTCCGATCAATCAATGTTTAATTTAGTCAGGTTTCTGATGTGCTGTTTTGATCCTTTTACCAGATATTCCTTTCCATCATGAAATAATAATATCGTATTGCTATTCTTGAAAACCTTACGGATGTATCTCTTGTTAATCAGGTATTTTCGGCTTGAGCGCAGAAAATCATTGGGATCAACCAGTGCTTCAATTTTGGAAAGAAACATATAGATTACTTCCATTCGGTTTCGGGTCAAATACATTTCAGTAAAAATTCCATCGGCCATGCAATATAGAATTTCATCCTGATCAATCAGAATATACCCTTTGGAGGTATGAAACCGTAACCTTTTCTCTTCAGTTGATTTTTCAATGATCTGTTTTATTTTTAACTGAACACTGTTCTGTTTAATCAGATGAACCTGACCAATTATTCTATTGAGTTTGTCTTTTTGAACAGGTTTGAGCAGGTAGTGATAAATCCCGTTATGAATGGCCTGGACTGCATTATCCTTGGAATCGGAAATAAATACAATCGTGGTGTCGGTGAATTTGGTTTTAATAAATTGGAGTAGCTCGGTAGCCTTCTCACCTTTTGATGGAAATTCAAGTAATACAATATCCGGATTAAAATGTAGAATTTTTAATAAGGCCTGATCAGAATCTTCAACAATGTCAATCCTTTCAATCAAAAGATTAACACTCAGGATTTCCTGAGTGTGAGTGACTGATTCAGGCACACTGTCAACAATTAAAACACAGATTTTGTGTTCCATACGATTAGTTGATCTTGATTTGAAGTTCAGCACTAAAGATAATAACATATTGTAGTTCTCCCGTTATTTCAAAAAAAAAGATTTGCAAATAATCTTGTCAGGATAAAACTGTTCATGATAGGGAAAAAATGAAGATTTAATACTGCCGGAGGGCAATGATGTAAAAAATGCATGATTGAATTTATCTAATTAAAATTCAAATTACATTGGGGATGTCTAATTTTGTGTATTCCTAAAGATCGAAAATCGCTTAAATCTCAATGAATTAAAGTTATTTCCATTTATTCAGCATTTGTTCGGCTGACTTTAAATTATCTGTCCCTTATTTATATATATTTATGCTTAGAAACCATTACCGAATTTGATTGTTTAATCTTCGTAGTTTTAAAAATTGATTCATTATATATTAAATACAAAACCTCCTGGAATGAGAAAAAACTTTCTTCCCTGGCATTTCTCAGAGCATTTGAAAGCATGCATCCCTTTTATATTTTTAACTGTTTTTTTCATTGTTGTTCCCTTATCCCAGAAGGCAAATGCAAATGACGAACCGGAAGAATTTGTTGAAGATCATTCTCATGAGGACATTCAACGCGGAAAACGTTTTTTTATAGGACTTTTACCTAAAGATCGCAAATTCGAAACATGTGTATCTTGTCATAACTTAAATCATTCGAATAAATTTAACTGGAATCCGTCGGCCATGGCTATTGCCGTGAAATTTAAAGAAAAGGATTTTGCTGAGTTTCAGAGTGCTGTGATGCAGCCTAATGGAACGAAAATAGAATTATCGCACAAGGATATTAAAATTGAGGAAGAAGATCTTCGAAAAGTAAAGCAGTATTTGGATAATCTTGCCATCACCGGACCTCCTTCCGAAGGCCCTACAATTACTCAGATCATGATATTTTTATTTTTGGGCTTGTTGATGACTTTGGCATTACTTGATCTTATTTTTTTTCGTAAGGTTAAATACCGTTTTGTTACTGTTCTGATTCTTATTATGGCTATAGTCGTTCAGGTTAAAATGGTTGCTGATGCTGCCATTAATCTTGGAAGGACACCAAATTATGCCCCGGATCAGCCCATCAAGTTTTCACATAAAGTACATGCAGGCGATAATAAAATTGATTGTAAATATTGTCATCATAATGCTGAATTTGACAAATCAGCGGGTATTCCGGCAATGGAATTGTGTATGAATTGTCATGTTCTGGTGCGGGAAGGAGCCAATTCAGGCAAATTTGAAATTGCCAAGGTGGTGGATGCCAATGAAAACAAGAAGCTGGTTGAATGGATCAGGATTCATAATTTACCCGACCATGTCTTTTTCAGTCATGCACAACATGTTGGAATTGCCAAAGTTGATTGTAAACAATGCCATGGAGCAGTAGAGGAAATGGACGTAATGAGCCAAAACAGCGATTTATCAATGGGCTGGTGTATCAATTGCCATCGTGAAACCAAGGTGAACTTTAAAGACAATGCTTATTACGACAATTATATGAAACTGCATGATCAACTGAAAGGTGGAGGAATTGATACCATCCGTGCGGTGAATATTGGAGCCAACGATTGCATGCGATGCCATTACTAGAAAGTTTCGAGTTGCATGTTGCGGGTTCCAAGTTGCACGAGTGAGATTATCTATTAATGGAACGGATTGGAAAGTAATTGTAAGAAGCAGTTGTTCACCCTGAAGGGGTGGAATATTAATAGCCCGGGGTGAAATGAGGAACGAACGCAACCCCGGGGAAAAGTGACGAAGCCGAAGGCCGTCCGCGAGATAACGTTGATTTAGGTCAATATCTTATTTCGGAGGGAATGGAGAATTCCAAATTCAGGATTTGTAGTGTAGAAAAAAATAAGAAACATCGAATAAGAAATAAGAAACATCAAATTGACTGTTCCTGATTCCTTATTTCTTGTTCAACATTCGATATTGAATTTTAATTTTGAAAAAATATACCGTTGATGAAGACATACTGGAGAAGTATAGAAGAACTTTCCAATCCAAAAGAGTTACGCCGTGAAGAGGTGCGTGAAGAAGCCAAACAAAAGAGCATGTTGATGAGAGGCGATAACGAGCTGAATGCCGCTTCGAGACGCGATTTTCTGAAAACATTTGGATTTGGCATTGCAGCAGCTTCAATCGTAGCCAGTTGTAAAAGACCAGTTGATAAAGCAATTCCATATTTGATCAAGCCTGATGAGATTAATCCTGGTACGGCCAATTACTACGCGTCTTCCTATTTTGAAGGAAATGAATACGGTAGTATCATTGTTAAAGTTCGCGATGGAAGGCCAATCAAGATAGAAGGAAATGAGTTGAGTTCCATTTCCCAGGGCGGAACAAGCGCCCGGATTCAGGCTTCGGTATTGAATCTTTACGACGATGCCCGTTTTAAAGGCCCATCAAAAAACGGACAGGAAATTGCCTGGGAAAAAGCTGATGAAGAGATTGTTGCCCAATTAGCTAATTTAAAGGCTCAAAACGGGAAAGTGGTACTGTTGAGTTCTACCATCATTTCACCAACCACCCGCGAGGTTATCAGTAAGTTTGCTGAAAAACAGACCAATACCGAATGGATTCAGTATGATCCGGTTTCGGCATCCGGAATTTTAGAAGCCAACCAGAAAAGTTTTGGTTCTTCTTTTATTCCTGACTATCAATTTAAGAAAGCTAAAGTTGTTGTTAGTTTTGATGGCGATTTTCTCGGTAGCTGGCTATCGGTTGTTGAATATACCAAAGGATATACTGCTGCACGGCAGTTACAGAATGGCCGTAACGAAATGCTCAGGCATTATCAGTTTGAAGCCGGTATGACTTTGAGCGGTTCCAATGCTGATGTTCGCTTCCCGATCAAACCTTCGGAAGAAGGCGCGATTGTTCTGGCTCTGTACAATGCTGTTGCCAAAGCAAAAGGAGGACAGGTACTTTTCGGAGCCCAATCAACAGTTGATATCAGCGAACTGGCCAAAGATCTTCTGGAAAATGAAAAGCAAAGCATTGTGATCTCCGGAAGCAATGATGTGAATATCCAGTTGCTCATAAATGGAATCAATCAGATGCTTGGCAATTACGGACAAACCATCGGTTTGGAAAATCCGCTCCTGACCAAGCAAGGCATTGATGGGAATATGGATCGTTTGCTTTCGGATTTGAAAACCGGCAATGTGAAAGCATTACTGGTTTGGAATGCGAATCCGGTTTATGATCATCCGAAAGGAAAAGAATTTGCAGAAGCAATCAAAAAAACAGGTCTGAGTGTTTCTTTTTCGGAAAGGCCCGACGAAACAACAGCGCTTTGCCAGTATGTTTTACCTGAAAGCAATCTTCTGGAAAGTTGGAATGATATGGAACCTAAAGCCGGAATTTACAGTCTTTCCCAACCTGTAATTGCCCCTATTTTCAATAGCCGTCAGCCCCAGGCGATCCTACTCAAATGGATTGGCGCCGAAAATAATTACCGTGATTACCTGAAAAACTTTTGGAAAGAAAACCAATTTCCGAAGCAGAAAGATATTACAGATTTCCGGCAGTTCTGGAATGCTGCATTGCAGAATGGAGTTTTCGAAACAGTTCAGGAAACGAAATTAACGTATAGACCTGATGGATTAAGTCAGGCGGCAGGCCAGATAAAAAGTTCAGTTGCCGGAATAGAAGTGGTTATTTATGAAAGTATTGCCATTGGAAACGGAAAACAGGCCAACAATCCCTGGTTGCAGGAATTACCCGATCCGGTTGCCAAAATCAGTTGGGATAACTTTGCGGCTGTTCCGGTTGCTTATGCCACTGAAAATGGTTTGAAAAACGAAGATGTTATTTTGGTAAATGGTATCGAATTACCTGTCTTTGTTCAGCCCGGACAAGCTAAAGATACCATTTCCGTTGCACTGGGTTACGGCCGTGAAATTGCCGGGAAAGTGGGCGATCAAACCGGAACAAATCTATATCCATTTGTTGGAACTGAAACCGGAACACGTCAGTATTTCATGACTTCAGTAAAAATTGAAAAAGTTCCGGGAAAAATATTTGAACTGGCCATATCCCAAACGCATTATTCCATGGAAGGCCGGGCAATAGTTCGCGAAACGACTTTGGATGAATACCTCAAAAATCCGGTTTCCGGGAACGAAAAACAAGCTGAAGATGAATCGAAGTCGGTAACTTTATACAAAGCGCCGGTTTATAACGGGCACCACTGGGGAATGGCTGTTGACCTGAACTCATGTACAGGTTGTGGAAATTGTGCAATTGCCTGTCAGGCCGAAAATAATATTCAGGTAATTGGCAAAGAACAAGTTCGTAACCGCCGCATCATGCACTGGATCAGGATTGACCGGTATTATTCCGAAAATCCTGAAAATCCAAAAGTATCATTCCAGCCGGTCATGTGCCAGCACTGTGGAAATGCTCCCTGCGAAAATGTTTGCCCGGTAGCGGCAACTCCTCACAGCGAAGAAGGTTTGAACCAGATGGCTTATAACCGCTGTGTCGGAACCAAATATTGTGTGAACAACTGCCCTTATAAAGTGCGACGTTTTAACTGGTTCCAGTATGTAAAGAACGATAAGTTTGACTTCGCTTCGAACAGTGATTTGGGCCGTATGGTGCTGAACCCCGATGTTACCGTACGTTCGCGTGGAGTGGTTGAGAAATGCTCGATGTGTGTTCAAAGGATTCAGGAGAAAAAACAATTGGCTAAACTGGAAGGAAGAGCCATTGCTGACGGAGAAATCAAAACGGCCTGTTCACAGTCGTGCCCTGGTAATGCCATTATTTTTGGTGACCTGGAAGATCCTGAAAGCCGTATTTCAAGACTGTTTCAGGACAAAAGAAATTACCATTTGCTGGATGAATTGCACACTTTGCCATCAGTTGGTTACCTGACCAAAGTTAGAAATTCAAATGCGTGATCAACATATATAGAAAATAGGTCGGATTATGTACAAAACGGAGATACGAGGAAAATTAATAGACGGAGAGAAATCTCTCGGTCAGATTTCGCAGGAGATACTTGCACCTATTGATGCCAAAACCCCGAGGTGGTGGTTCATTGCAATGGGAATAAGTTTGGCAATGCTTGCATTTGGGGTAAAAAGTATTTATGTCACCCTTACTCAGGGAATTGGTACCTGGGGTGTGAACAGCACTGTGGCCTGGGGTTGGGAAATTATCAATTTTGTATGGTGGATTGGAATTGGCCACGCCGGAACGGCATTCTCCATATTTTTGCTGATTTTACGCCAGAAATGGAGAACCGCAATTAACCGTGCTGCCGAAGCAATGACCGTAGTTGCCGTTTTTTGTGCCGCTCTGTTTCCATTGATGCACATGGGGCGGCCCTGGCTGTTCTTCTATATTTTCCCCTATCCAAACACAAGAGGTCCGTTGTGGGTAAACTTTAACTCACCGCTTTTCTGGGATTTTATGGCTATCTCGGCATATCTGCTCATATCGGCCAGTTTCTGGTATTTTGGTATGGTTCCCGATTTTGCTACCATTCGCGATACGACCAAATCGAAAATAAAAAAGGCAGTCTATGGATTTTTCGCCTTCGGATGGACAGGTTCATCCAAAGAATGGATGCGATACGAAGGATTAGCTTTTGTATTGGGAGGAATCGCTGCCGTTCTGGTTGTTTCCGTGCATTCCATTGTTTCAACTGACTTTGCGGTTTCGATTGAACCGGGCTGGCATACCACTTTATTTCCTCCTTACTTTGTGGTAGGGGCGATCTTCTCAGGATTTGCCATGGTTTTAACACTGGTTACCCTGATGAAAAAACTATATAAAATGGGCGATTTTATCACCGAAAACCACGTTGATGCAGTTTGCCGAATCCTGGTTTTTATCTCTCTGATCATGGGAACTGCCTATATTACCGAAATATTTATTGCCTGGTATTCGGGTTCGGAATACGAAATGTACACTTTCTTCAAGAATAGGATTACCGGAGAATACGCGATACAGTTTTGGGGAATGTTCATTTTCAATGCGCTCTTGCCTCAATTATTCTGGTCGAGAAAAATTCGCCGTAATCTTTGGATTGTGTTTATTATTTCGCTCTTTATTAATCTGGGAATGTGGTTCGAACGGTTTAATATCGTCGTTACTTCCTTATCGAAGAACTTTTTACCGGCAAGCTGGGCTGAATATCATCCCACGATTATTGAAATTGGATTTTTCGTAGGTACTCTCGGAATGTTTTCGGCCGGAGTCCTGTTATTCTTCCGTTACATTCCACAGATTGCGATCGCTGAAGTCAAGATGATTTCGAAATACAACACACAGCAATACGATCATCTTAAACCCGGACATCATGATTATGAATAAAAGATATTTAGTAGGTGTTTTCGACAACGAGCATACGCTGGTTGATGCATTTGAGAAGGCTTTGGAGGAAGGTGTTGTCATAGAAGAAGTTTACACACCTTACCCGATTCATGAGATTTTGACTGGCATGAAGAATAAGACTCGCATTTCTTATGCGGCATTTTTCTACGGATTATTTGGAGCTGTCACTCTTCTAGGTGGAATGTATTATGCTGCAGTAATTGACTGGCCGCTTCATTTCGGTGGAAAGCCATTCAATACATTCCCGTCATTTATTGTGGTTACCATTGTTGCAACTATTTTAACGATTACTATTTTAACCTTGCTGACTTTTTCGGTACGTTCAAAAATTTATCCCGGAAAAAAGGCTGATATCATTGATATACGGGCTACAGATGATAAATTTATCATTCTCCTCGATCAGGATAAAATGGGGATGGAAAAGCCGGAAGTAACCAGTTTATTCCAAACATATGGAGCTACTGAAGTGTATGAAAAGGAAGCGAATTCAAACTGAATAAATGTTTAGCGAATGAACCTGAAAAGAATAACAAAAAATATAGTGACTGTCAGCCTGATCATCGTTATGGGATCATGCGACCGTGATCGTAAATCCACGGGATGGGAGTATTTTGACGATATGGCGCATTCACCGGCATACGAAACCTATTCGCCAAATCCAAATTTCGCCGATGGAAAAACGATGCGCAATCCTGTTGAAGGGACAATTCCACTAGGTTATACACCCTATCTGTATTTAAAAACAGATGAAGACCGTTTGAAAGCCGGGAAAGAACTGGTTAATCCATATGTTGCTGATGCAAAAAACCTGGAACGTGGCAAACAGGTTTATAATGGATTTTGCCTGACTTGCCATGGAGAAACGGGAGATGGTCAAGGTTTTCTCTTTACAAGTAAAAAATATCCTTATCCACCCGGAAATTTATTGTCAGCTAAAGTCAGGAATAATCCGGAAGGTGAGATATTCCACGTGATTACTGTCGGATTTGGCGTAATGCCGCAACATGGCTCTCAGGTTCGTCCTGATGACCGCTGGAAGGTGGCGATGTATATCAAGAATGTGCTGCAAAAATAGCGATGCGGGTTACGGGGTGCGGGATGCGAGTTTCGGGTTTCGGGTTGTGAACGAGATTATCCTTTGCCGTCTGCTTCAGCAGACGGATTCAAATTAAACAAAAAGCCGTCCGCGATAGGCTTTCTTTAAAGCAATAGTAATGTTTCGGACGGAAAAGAAATAATCCTCAAAAAAAGAGGAAAAAAATAAAAGGCAGAATGAAAAATATGGACACAACGGAAGATTGGTTAATTGTTCCTCAAAAATTTAAAAACCTGTTGTATGGGTTGATTGGCATCGGAATTATTTCGATGGTTGCCGGATTTGTACTGGATCCACACCGGGCATGGGCCAACTACCTTTTGAACAACTATTATTTTGTGTCGCTGGCAATCGGCGCCGCCTTTTTTGGCGCCATCCAATACATTGCACAGGCAGGCTGGTCTTCCGCCTTTAAACGGATCCCTGAAGCCATGGCCTCCTATCTTCCGGTTGCCGCAGTTTTCTTTTTCCTGATGTATTTTGGGATGCACTCCCTGTTTCACTGGTCGCACGAAGGAATCACCGAGACTGATAAATTGCTTGCCCATAAAGCTCCTTACCTGAATATCCCGTTTTTCTTCTTGCGGGTGATCTTGTTTTTCGGATTGTGGATTGTAATGGTCAGGCTACTTCGAAAAATATCGCTGAAGGAAGATGCGGAAGGTGGAATGGATCATTTTTACAAGTCGGAAAAATATTCAAAAGTGATTATTTTCATCATCGCCATAAGTTTCACCCTTTTTGCCATTGATATGATTATGTCGCTCGAACCTCACTGGTTTAGCGCTTTATTTGCTGCAAAAAGTTTTATCGCTGCCTTTCTGCATGCCGCGACCGTTATAACACTTATCGTGATCATCCTTCACAAAACAGGGCACTTAACTATGCTTAACCGAAGCCACCTGCACGATTTTTCAAGGTATATTTTCATGCTTTCCATTGTTTGGGGCTACTTCAATTTTGCTGAATTCATGATTATCTGGTACGGCAATATTCCTGAAGAAACCATATTCTTTGTCAACCGTTCAAAGGGGGTATTTGGTGTGCTGTTTTTCGTCAACATCATTCTAAACTGGTTCATCCCATTTCTGTTCCTGATGCCACGAATGACTTCCAGAAGCAAATTGTTTATGGTTCCGGTAATCGTTTTGTTAATAATTGGCCAATATACCGAGTTGTATTATTACATCTGGCCGGCTGTGGTTCACGAAGCCAAATTTGGTATTCTTGAAATCGGTACTTATCTTGGATTCCTGGGGCTATTTACTTTGGTCGTTACACACACTTTATCAAAAGCAAGCCTGGTTCCCAAGAATCACCCTTATCTGGAAGAAAGCATTTACCATCAGTTCTGATGTTTTCAATAGGATCATGAAAAATTCCATTAGGGATTTAGTCTATTTTTATGTCAGAAAAAAAGTCGTATGAATTCATTCAGATATTGGTCTCTCGTTTTGCTCAGTTTAATTGGATTGAATGGAAATTCCCAGAATCAGGAAAAAGACATCCTAACCACCTTTCACACTATTTCGAGCCACGATTTACTGAACGATGCTGCTGAATTGACTTCTGCCAGGTACGGCGGCCGCTTATCCGGTTCTCCGGGCTATCAGGCCGCAGCCGAATGGGTGGCTAATCAGCTTAAAATCGCCGGAGTAAAACCCGGACTGAGCGATGGGACTTATTTGCAGTATTTTCCGAATGCGTATAGCGATGTTCTCTCAACGGGCAGTGTTATTTTACTTGAAGGCGGGAACAATATGAGGAAAGAATATCAGTTTCCGAAGGACTATTTCCCAGGCTCAAACTCGGCTTCAGGAAATGTATCCGGTGAAGTGGTTTATGTTGGATTTGGCATTTCGGCGCCCGAATTAGACTACGATGATTATAAAAACATAGACGTAAAAGGCAAAATCCTGCTCATGGAAACCGGTCTTCCGTTTAGTGGCAAGGATTCCCTGCAACAATGGGAGCCGTATAGTTACCATCGGTATAAATTTCAGCAAGCAAAAAATATGGGTGCAGCCGGATTACTTTATGTCGGCAAAATTGCCAATCCGAATACTTCGTACATTGAAGGCTTTGTCTATGCTCATATTGGTGAAGCGATTGTCGAAGATTTGTTTAACGGAACAGACCGAAAATACGCCGAAATTCACAATGACATAAAGAAAAATGTACAGCCCAACTCGTTTGCATTAAATAAAAAAGTTGAGATTTCTGCCTCCACCAAACATTTTCCGGATAGCCGCTCGTGCAATGTGATTGGAATAATCGAAGGATCGGATTCAGTTCTGAAATCTGAAGCCATCATTTTGGGCGCTCACCTCGATGCTGTTGGAAGTCCGGGCTGTTTGTTTCCCGGGGCGCTCGACAACGCTTCCGGCTCAGTTGATATTCTGGCAGCAGCAAAAGCGCTTGTAGCTTCCGCAGTAAAACCTGCCCGTACCATTATTTTCGTGTTTTTTGGAGGTGAAGAATGTGGTCTTTTTGGTAGTACTAAACTGGTGGAATCGCCTGTTTGGCTAAAAGAAAAAGTGCTTTGCATGATCAACCTTGACATGGTGGGCAATGGAACCGGGTTTCAGCTAGGAAATGGAAAAAGTTTTCCGGAGATTTTGAAGCATTTTACCGATGCCAACGAAAAATACATTCATCGCGATCTTTCTGCCTCTGAATCTCGTGTCAACTATGGCAGACCGCGTACCGACGGTGCTATCTTCGAAAAAGCAGGATACAAAACTCTTGGTTTGGGAACTTCCGGAACTGTTAAACCAGTTTATTATCATCACCCGCTTGACAACACGGATGCTTTAACTCCGGAAATTATGGAAGATGCTGCTAAACTGCTCTACCTTGGAATACTTAAATTAGCCAATGATCAAACAATCACAACAAAATGAAGATTGACAACAGCAAATATGACGAAACCGGACAGCTAAAAAACGGCTGGTTCAAACAATATTTCAAAGACGGATCGGTGGCCTGCGAAGGCGGATACAGCAACGGAGAGCGTACCGGCGAATGGAAATTCTACCTGGTTAATGGTTTGGTAAAGGCCTTTGGAAATTTCGAAAATGGCAAGATGACCGGCGAATGGAACTGGTTTTGGGCAAGCGGCAAACTATGGCAAACCGGCTCATTTACAGAAGAACGTAAATCAGGCTTATGGAAACGGTACTACGAAAACGGCATACTTTGGGATGAAGGCGAATGCCGCGATAACAACAAGATTGGCATTTGGAAAACATACGATCAGGAAGGAAACCTGGTCAAAACACAGACGTTTAAAATCAAATAACGGAATTCTATAAGTTTATTAAATTGATTCCAGATATGAAAATACTTGCTATTGAAAAAGAATTACGGGGAGTATCAGACACCGATTACAAGCCCCATTTGGAAGCGGAGGCCCGAAAAGCCTGGGAACTTCACCAGGAAGGGCTGATCCGTGAATTGTATTTCACCGACGATCATTGTGCAGTGCTGGTACTGGAAGCCCGCGACAAGGTACATGCCCGCTACATTGTGGAGCAGTTGCCTCTCGTTCAGCAAAAACTCATTGACTTTGATTTTCATATCCTGAATACCTATCCGGGATTTCAAAGGTTATTTAAAACCTGATCCCGATCTTGTTTTTTAATCCATATCTTGCAGGATTAACCGGAATATGTTAGTTAAATTTGTGCGTGAAAGCCTGCCGAATGCCTTCTAAAAATAAAAACCATCTATATGAAACAGAAAATCATGTTCTTATTGATTGTGATCCAGATCACTTTTACTTCATTTTCGCAGGATTTAACTGGTTTGGCAAAAAATCTGGAAGCTCTTCAAAAGAACGATGCCAGCCTTGATCATCGTATAGATCAGCTTTCCAAACAAATTGACGATCTGATGTGGGAACAGAAAGTAGGCGATATTGCCCATGTTGACAAACTTTATATTTATGGCCCGCCGAAGTGGAAAGAAAAAAATCCGGATGCGATGGGTACCGGCAATCCGGTGAAATTCTGGATTTACACGTTTATTCCAAAAGGAGTTGACATTCACAAGAAATATCCGTTGATCGTGTTGCCGCATGGCGGGGTACACGCCGATTTCACTACCTATTATGCACATATTGTCAGAGAATTGGTGAGCCAGGGATATGTGGTGGTAGCACCCGAATATCGTGGAAGTACCGGCTACGGAAAAGCATTTTATGAAGCAATCGACTATGGTGGCCTTGAAGTCGAAGATGTTTACGCAAGTCGTAACTTTATGGTTGAGAACTTTGAATTTGTAGATCAGGACAGAGTTGGACTGGTAGGTTGGAGCCATGGAGGATTGATTACCCTGATGAATATTTTCGATCACCCCAACGATTTCCAATGTGCCTTTGCAGGTGTGCCTGTGAGCGATCTGATCGCCCGGATGGGCTATTACGACCAGGGTTACCGTGCCCAGTTTGAGGCCGATTACCACATTGGCCAGACTGCAAATCAGAATGTAGCCGAATACAGGCGGCGGTCACCGATCTGGAATGTCGAAAAAATGAAATCAACTCCTCTGTTAATTCATACCAACACAAACGATGACGATGTAAATGTTCTGGAAGTTGAACAATTGATCAGGGCGCTGAAAGCGGAAGGGAAAAAATTTGAGTATGAAATTTTTCAGGATGCGCCGGGTGGACATTCGTTCGACCGGATGGATTCGAAAACAGCACAGGAAATCAGGATTAAAATTCATGGTTTTCTGGCTAAAAATCTGAAACCTGAAAATCCGATCAGGAGTCTTTCTGACTTACGAAAGGCTGCTTATAAATTCTGAAGACAACTGAATTCCTGAATATTTTTAGCTTATGTAATCATAAATACAATCCACTATGCCATCGCGCGATTACCTCATCCGTCAGTTCGAAGAAATGGGATATTTTCTGGCGGTTCTGATTCAACGAATATTAAAACTGAAAGAAGAAAATCAACTGGAACAGATGGAAACTGTTGTCCGTGAGGAGCTGATTCAGGAATTGAAACTGGATATCGAACAGATCGTTATGCTCGAAAACGAAGAATTTTTATCGCTGGTTCAATCGAATTTCACTTCTGACGATCAGTTGGAAAAATTGGCCGACATTCTGATGGTTCTTAGTCAGGAAATTGAACATTCTTTTACATTGACCAAAGCCAATTATCTAAGGAAATCCCTGTTTCTGTTTGAACATCTTCAGGGTTCAAGCGCCAATTTTTCGTATGAGCGAAAAGTCAAAATTGAAGAACTTCAGGAATTGATTGGACGTACTGGACTGAAGGATTAGCATTCCGGACTTATTAAAACTTTAAATCATTAATCACCTTTACCATGAATTTTGAATTTTCAAAAGCAGACAAAAAACTGGTCAGGCAAATCATTGAAACTGGCTTACAAAGGGAATTTGCCAATGGACTAGTGAAAATGGGAAAGATTATCAGTAATTTGTAATTTATAATTCCATTCTATGGCCAGACACCGACCTCTCAATTCAGTTCTGATTAAACCCACCGGTCCGGATTGTAACCTGGATTGCACCTACTGTTTTTATCTCGAAAAGTCATCGCTGTTTCATCAAACGCCCACACATCGAATGAGTTCTGAAATTCAGGAGGAGCTTATTAGGCAGGTCATGCAACAATCTGGTGAAAACGTTTCACTGGCATGGCAAGGTGGTGAACCTACTTTGATGGGCCTCGACTTTTACAAACGGGCCATCGAACTGGAAAAAAAATACGGGCACAACCAGATGGTCGGGAATGGCCTGCAAACCAATGGCCTGTTGCTTGATAAAAACTGGGCAGCTTTCCTGAAAGAATACGACTGGCTTGTTGGTGTTTCGCTCGATGGGCCAGCTCACATCCACGACCGGTACCGCTTCGATAAAGGACAAAAAAGAACGCACAAACGCGTGGAGGAAAATGCCATCATGCTTCAGCAGGAAGGAGTTGCGGCCAATGCCATGTGCTGCCTGACTTCCTACTCCGTTCAATTTCCGGATGAATTGTATGCCTATTACAAAAGCTTGGGCTATACCTTTATGCAGTTTATCCCGATTGTAGAAACCGATAAAAATGATCCGGCCAAAGCTGCTCCTTTTTCCGTCTCGGCTGAAGATTACGGTAAATTCCTGATCAGGATGTTTGATTTGTGGATGGCTGATTTTGTTGATGGTGTTCCAACTACATCCATCCGGCATTTCGAATCCGTTTTCCATTCGTATGTAGGCATGGAAGCGCCTGAATGCACCATGATGAAGGAATGCGGCCCATACTTAGTGGTTGAACACAACGGTAATGTTTACAGTTGCGATTTCTTTGTGGAACCCAAATGGAAGCTGGGCAACATCATGCACGACCGGATTATCAATATGCTGAATACTAAAACACAGCAGACTTTTGGGGCTGCGAAGGCAGTTCTGCCGCGCGAATGCCGTCAATGCAGCTGGTTGCGCAGCTGTTATGGTGGTTGCACCAAAGACCGCATCAAAGACCCGGAAGATCACCGGAAGCCGAGATTCTGTAATTCGTATAAAATGTTTTTCAAATATGCTGATCCAACTTTGAAACAAATGGCTGTTCAATGGAAAGAACAACAGGCCATACTTCAGGTTAAGCAACAAACAGGCGGTGTGTACAATGCGTTTGACGATTTTATGGGGAAACATTATTAGTGGTCAGTGGTCAGTCGCAGTTGGCAGAACAATTTGTTGCGAGTTTCGCGATACGAGTTTCGTGTAAAACCCGTAATATCTCGTAACCCGTATCGCGTAACCCGTAACATGGAATTTGGAACCTGAAATTTAAATTATGACCGAACAACTTGAAATCATCCTACCCGTTTTTAAACGCGGATACCACTTAATCACTGAACTGATTGAGAAGGAATTGCCACGGCTACCTGAAAAGGGATTGGTAAATATCCTGATTCAGCACACCTCTGCCGGAATTAGCCTGAATGAAAATGCAGATCCATCGGTAAGGTATGATTTCGAGAAATTTATGAATAAACTGATGCCTGAAAATGATCCGCTTTATTCGCACTCCGACGAAGGCCCTGACGATATGCCTGCACATTTAAAGAGCTCACTGATTGGCGCAAGTCTGACAATTCCTGTTACCATCCACCGTTTAAATCTGGGCACATGGCAGGGTATTTATTTGTGTGAGTTCAGAAATTTTGGTGGAAGAAGAAGGTTGGTGGTGACGATTATGAGTTGATGTTTTGATATCCTACTATTTGCAAATACCTCTTTTATAGATGTATTAGCATTCGGATGAATGCCAAAGTACGATAATTCATACTATTTATATTGAAGTAAAGTGGAAATAGTTATGGAATTTCTTTAAAGTTCAAACCGTCCGCTAACAGGAATAGGTGGACCATCTCCTGACATTAGTTCTATATTACTAAACTCAAACACAGTTTTTCCTTTAAACTCACTTACGTGTAAATTTCCAGTAGAATAAAATGAATTAAAATAATACTGATCTTGTCCATTCTTAGACAGAATTATACCAATTCTGGCATAATCAAATAATTGATGATTATTTAAGTCCACAAGAGGATAATCCTTAATTGAAGGTCTATCGGTATTATTTATGAGCTTACTATCTGTTATAATTATACGAAATTCAAGTCCATCAATTGGATAACCTCCAATTTCTTTCGAATGCAGTTTATCCTCAAATTCATATTCAAATGTATTATTATACATGTCTCTATCAATCCTATAAACGAAATTTGATTTTGTAGGAATTATCCTTTTATCACCATTGATTTCTATAAAATCTCTACTAACATTAATTGTTTCAGAATCTTTCTTACAACTGGATGCAATAAGAAAAATTAGAATAAAAGAACAAATTATCTTTGTTTTCATAAGTTGGACCGATTAAATATCATCACATTTCTAACAATTACTATAAAGAGTTTTTCCAGTATTCAAAACTTCATGTACAAAACTGAATTTATTTTCCTTTGATTCCTCAATTTCTTTTGGGGTATAAACAATCAGGTCAATAGGAATCTTTGCACCAAAAAGCATTTTCCGAACCTGAATTGTCCTTTCCGGCCGGGGTAAATTGGTTTCCTTAATAATGAATAAATCCAGATCGCTATTTTCATCCGGATTCCCGGTGGCATACGATCCAAAAAGAATAATTTTTTCAGGATTGTATCCGGAAGCAATCATTCCAACAATTTCTGATATTTTATCCTTTCCAATCATTCTTTTTTTTTGCTAAGATACGATTTTCCTAATTCTTTTTTCTCTTTCCCTGATTTCATACTTTCCCGATCATAAAAATTGCAGGTCGTTTCTGAATATCCGGAATGTTTGTCTTCCAGTACGAAACCGGTTTACTAAGAATAAATTCCGTATCTAAAGTTATATCAACGGCAATGCACAACATGGTTTGCGGGTCGCAGTTTTTCAACAATTCGTCGAGTAACCGGGCATTCCGGTAAGGCGTTTCAATAAAAATCTGTGTCTGTCCTTCTGTTTGCATTCGCTTTTCGAGCATTTTAATCTGTTGCGATTTTTCGGGATTTTTTATGGGCAAATAACCGTTGAATGCAAAGTTTTGTCCGCTCATTCCTGAAGCCATTAAAGCAAGAAGAATCGAAGAAGGTCCAACAAGTGGCACAACCTGAATATTTTTGGTGTGCGCAATTTTTACAACTTCAGCTCCCGGATCAGCCACTGCCGGACAACCGGCTTCAGAGAGTATGCCAATATCCTGACCGTTTTTAATAGGTTCCAGAAACCGGCTTATTTCTTTTTTATCAGTATGCTGGTTCAGTTCAAAAAATTGGAGATTATCAATCACAATAGGAGGGTTCACTTTTTTCAGGAAACGCCGGGCTGTGCGCAGGTTTTCGACAATGAATACAGGAATGGATGAAATCAACTGAGTCAGATCGGGAGGTAAAACCCGCTCGATGGTCGTGTCGCCCAAAGTGGTTGGGATCAGATATAGTTTGGCCATTCAGAAATTTTTCTCAAAAATAGTTAAAAACCTTCGGCAGACAGAGGGCAATCCTTATTTTTGTGAACCAAATAACAAGAATGTGAAACTTACTTTTCTGGGAACAGGTACATCACAGGGAGTACCAGTGGTTGCATGTCAATGTCCGGTGTGCCAGTCGGACGATCCGAAAGACAAGCGCTTACGCGCTTCGGTGATGATTGAGGACGAAGATTTACGCCTAATTATTGATGCCGGACCTGATTTCCGCCAGCAAATGCTGATGCATCAGGTCCGCCATTTAAACGGCATTTTGCTCACCCACGAACATACCGATCATATTTTCGGCCTCGACGATATCCGTGCGTTCAACTGGGTGCAGGGACAGCCAACCGATATTTATGCTGAAGAGCGTGTCCAGATTGCTATCCGGCGCATTTTCGATTACGTTTTTGCTCCATACACCTATCCCGGAATTCCTCAAATGCACCTTCATCTGATTGAAAATAAACCTTTCAGGATCGGGGAACTGGAAATTCTTCCTATCCGGGGCTTTCATTATAAATTGCCTGTATTTGGTTTCCGCTTCAGGAAAATAGCCTATGTAACTGATGTAAACCGCCTGGAGGAGGCTGAGATAAATAAACTTCGTGGATTGGATGTTTTGGTGTTGAATGCCTTACGCAAAGAAGATCATATTTCGCATTACAATCTGAGCCAGGCCATTGAAATTATTTCAGAAGTTAAACCTGCAAAAGCCTATCTGACACACATGTCGCATCAGATGGGATTTCATGATGAAGTACAAAAAGAGCTTCCGGAGAATGTTTTTCTGGCGTATGATGGGCTGATGGTGGTGGATTAATCCTATTCGGATAAAAATAAACTTGTACCTTTTAAATTTGTTTCCGACGTATAGAAAATTTATATTTGTACGTCAAGCGAAATTCGAATGGAAACAAAACTTACAATTCGGTTAAAAAAGAAGGTGATTGAGCGGGCAAAAGATTATGCTCACAGTCACAAAATCAGTCTTTCCAAAATGGTTGAATCCTATCTTGAATCTATCACGAATCAAAAGAGCGAAGACATTGAAATTACACCTCTGGTTGAAAGCTTAAGTGGTGTAATTCACCTTACTGAAGATTTTGATCTTAAAAATGACTATTCAAACTACCTGACAGAGAAATATAAATGATCAGTTTGTTTCTGGATACCAACATCGTCATTGACTTGCTCGCAAAACGGGAACCATTTTACAGACCGGCTGCTCAACTATTTTCTTTGGCTGATAACATGAAACTTCAATTGTGCGTTTCTGCACTAACATTTGCCAATACGAACTACATTCTTTCAAAAGAACGGAAACCTGTAGAAGCCAGGTTAATCCTTCGTAAGTTGAAATTGCTTGTTAAGGTGATAGGTCTTGATGAGAAAATTATAGATTTATCGCTCAATGACATCGATTTTAAAGACTATGAAGATGCCATCCAATATTATTCTGCTCTTGAAAGCGGAGCAAATTTGATTATTACCCGGAATCTGAAAGATTTCCAAAAGTCAAAAATTCCTGTGCTAACAGCAGAACAATACCTTCAAACAATTTGACTATCCCGGGAAATACTTTGTGGCAGCTATTAGAAAATCTGATTGACAGGTATTACCGGCATCTCATCAAAATCAATCATGGCATTTACCAGTCCTACTTTCTGGAAGTTCCGAATATCCTTTTCCCTGATTCCCATTTCTGAAATAATTCCATGATCAAGCAGGAATTGCCGTTTGGTTCCTTTCAGGAGCGGGGTTTCAGGAGTAATCCATTTTTCTCCGTCAAAAAATAAAAGGTTGGCGGCAAATGAGTCTGTAACAAGACCATTTTTAATAATGATGATGTCGTCGCAATCTCCCCGCAAAGCAAATAATTCCTGAAGGATTTGCCGGTCAGAATATTTCAGGTGATAATCAATGCTCTCGTGATGAACGATTTTCAAACTTTGAATATTGCGGAATAAATAGGACTCCATTTCAATATTTTCGACAGTATGGGTATAAAGAACCCGAATTTTAAACGGGCCTTTTTTAAAATTTTCAGGAATGATAATTTCTTTTGACAAATCAATGTGTTTTTTTCCCGGAAATAGCTCATCCATCGAGCGGTTCAATCGGTTTTGATGGTATTCCAGATTGCAGATAAAGCCATCTTTCAACTTCAGTGATTCAACCAATAGGGACATATACTTTTTGAATTAGTTCGTTGTATTCGGTCTGACAGTCGCTCAAAAAGGTAATTCCACCACCACTTTTGAAAGTCAGTTTTTCGCCGTCCTGTTCCAGATATCTGATTAACACGCAGCTATCCAGGTTTTTTCCGTCGAAAACACCAAAAATCCCGGTATAATATCCGCGATCATATTGCTCAACTTTCCGGATGATTTCAAGTGTTTTTGGTTTTGGGGCGCCGGAAATTGAACCTGCAGGCAACATTTTTGCTAAAATACTACCAATTGATTTTTGGTAATCGGTTGGAAGCTGACCTGAAATCTTTGAACTCATTTGCAGTAAATCGCCACGGTTGGTTGAAATCCGGTCAATGTACATGAATCGGTTTACCTGAACATCCAAAGCGACCATGCTTAAATCATTGCGTATCAGATCAACAATGGTATGATGTTCGGCAATTTCCTTTTCGTCGTTCAGTAACAGTTCCCTGGCATTTTCAAGATTCGCATCAATCGTCCCTTTCATCGGGAATGATGATATCGTTCCATCGGCTATCTGAATAAAAATTTCAGGAGAAAAGCATACAAACTGATTTTTGAGCCAGATTTTGTAAGGCGCACAACTGATATGAAAGATTTCTTCCGGAGAAAGATTGGTCACAACCTGTGTGGGCATCGTTAGGTTCAGCAAATAGGTATCACCATTGTGAATGTGATGCTGAACCACCGTAAATGCTTCACTGTATTTCTCATACAAGCCCGGATGAATGTCCCACTGAACTGGCTTTTCGTGTATCATTTCCGGCGTATAATTACCTGAACCAGGAGTTTTCCAGAGAAGACTGGCCGGATCGTCAGTTTCGAACAACAGTGGCTTTTGAAAGTCAAAATCAATGATAAACGTGAATGGTTTGCCTTGTGCACCCAATTCGTTCATCCGTTCGATGGTATGTTGCTGTCTTTCGTTCATTGCGGGGCTCAAAGATAGGAAAAAGACGGAAGACGGAAGACCGGAGTCCGGAAACCGAAGATTGGAAATTGTTATTGGCCTCGAATGATAAATTTTAACCGATTATAAATGACGATCAAATGACTTTAAACACTATTTTTGAATGATGAGCATAGCTGAAAATATTGACCTTGTAAAATTGAACCTTCCGGTTCATGTTCAGCTTGTAGCGGTTTCGAAAACCAAACCGGCTGAACTTATTTTGGAAGCCTATCAGAATGGACAACGGATTTTCGGAGAAAACAAAGTTCAGGAAATGGTATGGAAATACGAGGAGCTTCCGAAAGATATCGAATGGCATTTAATCGGGCATTTGCAAACCAACAAGGTCAAATACATTGCTCCTTTTGTTCACCTTATTCAGGGAGTTGATACGTTCAGGTTGTTGAAAGCTATTGATGCCGAAGCCACAAAGAGAAACCGGATCATCCCTTGCCTGCTCCAGTTTCATATTGCCGAAGAGGAAACCAAGTTTGGATTTTCGCTGGACGAAGCGCTCGAAATGATTGTTTCTGATGAGTTCAGAAATCTTCGGAATGTCAGGATTTCAGGAGTGATGGGCATGGCTACTTTTACCGATGATGAAAATCGGATCAGAAAAGAATTTGCCCATTTAAAAGCAATATTTGACAAGTTAAAATCGGAGTATTTTGCGCAAGTCGGTGATTTTAAGGAAATTTCGATGGGTATGTCGGGCGATTACCTGATTGCCGTTGAAAAAGGAAGTACGATGGTCAGGATAGGAAGCACCATTTTTGGCGAACGCAATTACCCGTGACAGGCTCATTTCCCTATTGAAGGTAAAAAGTCAATGACATCGAGCAAGAGCTGCCGCTTCATGTCCGAAGTTGTTGCCAAAGCTGATTGGAGCCGCTCAATCTGTTGGTCAATAATAGCCTGCCCGATCCTATGTTCGTTATTCATGATCACTGTATATGCTTCGAATGCGATACTGAAATCACTCTCTATGAGCAATTCAACAAAAAGAGATAAATAATTGCTATAATCGAGCCCGTTTTCCCAACAACAAGCAACCAGTTCTTTTAATTCAGGTGCATATTTCTGATCCCGAATGGCTGAAATGATTAGAGGGACCGCATCACTTTCCTTCAGGCTGGCAAATAAATCAATAATCTTCGACTTAATTTCAGTGTTCCAGGTCAGATGCAGTATCTCAATGAGGATCGGAATATCAGTAACCTTTCCTGATACCTTTAATTCTTCAAGCGTTTCGATCACTTTGAGCGAATCGGAAGATTCCAATCCTTTCAGAATATGGATATGATCGTGATGAGTATGTTCGGGATTCATTGAAAATTCAGTTTAATGATCTGCAAATTTAATCATTGAGTCCACTCTTAAAAGTCATCCGATGAATATTTTGTCAAGAAATCAAATAATTATATTCAGGTAATCAATTAATTATGAATTCATCGGATGACTAAATTGCATGGAAAAAACTAACTGTTTTAGCCACTTCTCATTCCTGATAATTGTGTACTTTTGTTAAAGAACCAGACTTAAACCTGCCCGACCATGAACAAAAAACAGCTTTTTGATGCCTTTACAGAAGGAAAGAAAATAGACCGGACCTTGTTCCGTCCAATCCTGATGCACTTTGCAGCCCGTTTTACAGGAAATACGTATGGAGAATTTGCCTCCGACCATAAAATACTTGTCAACAGCAACATCAAAACCATGGAGCATTTCGATTACGATATGGTTAGCCTCATTTCGGATCCATACCGTGAAACATCGGCCTTTGGCGCCCCGGTAACTTTTATTTCTGAAGGAGTCCCGCGGTGCGAACGGTTAATCGTAAAATCGTGGGAGGATGTGCAGAATTTGCAGCGTCCGGATGTGTGCACATGTACACGCACCCTCGACCGCATCAAAGGAGCAGAACTTTTTCAGAAGAAATTACAGGGAACAGTTCCGGTGATTGGCTGGATTGAAGGCCCGCTGGCCGAAGCCTGCGATTTGGCTGGCGTGAGTCAGATGCTTATGCAACTGATGATGGATCCGGATTTCTGCAATTTGCTGCTCGATAAATGCACCGAAACTGCCAAAGATTTTGCCAAAGCACAGATTGAAGCCGGATGCGATGTAATTGGTATCGGCGATGCTATTTGTTCACAGATTGATCCGTTTACCTACGATACTTTTGTAAAAGAGCGTCACCGCGAAATCATCGCATTTATTCATGCCAACGGTGCCCGTACTAAACTTCATATCTGCGGCGACATCACACACCTTCTGCCTTTGTTAAAGGAACTCGGAACCGATGTTCTTGATCTGGATTATGATGTTGACATTTCTTATGCCCGATCGGTTTTGGGTGAAAAGATCATCCTGATGGGTAATATTAATCCAATGCTGATTCAGGATTCAACCGCAGAAGAAGTTGAACGAATATCGCGTGAATTGGTTGCCAGATATGGCGATGAACGGTTTATCCTTTCAGCCGGATGCGAAATTACGGTCGGAACACCACACGAAAATTTGATGGCCATGCGAAAGGGAAGTCTATGAGTGTTTAAAGGTTCTGGAAGTGTCTATTACCAAAACACTAATCAACATTGATGCGTAATTCACGAATTTCTCCAAATAGAAGATGGGAGAATTAAAAACTTTGAAAGCCTGATATGTTAATTCAATATGCATCAGACCTGCATTTGGAGTTTCCTGAAAACAGGAAATTTCTCCATGCAAATCCCTTGCTGCCAAAGGGTGATATATTATTGCTGGCAGGCGATATTGTTCCATTTGCAATCATGGATAAACATGCCGATTTTTTCAATTATGTTTCCGACCATTTTCAAACTGTTTACTGGATACCCGGCAATCACGAATATTACTATTCCGATGCAGCTACCAAATGCGGAATGCTGAAGGAGAAAATCAGGAGCAATGTTTTGCTGGTGAACAATACTACGGTTCAACACGAGAACATTCATTTCATATTCTCAACACTTTGGTCGAAAATCAGACCAGGCTATGAATGGCAGATTGAACGTGGAATAAGTGATTTTCAGGTAATCAAATTCAATGGCTACCGGTTTTCATCAGTCCAATTTAATCAGTTGCATGAAGAAAGCTTAGTATTTTTAAAACAGGAATTGGCCAGTGAAAGAGTAGAAAAAAAGGTGGTGGTAACCCATCATGTTCCTACATTTCTGAATTACCCGGAAAAATATAAAGGAGATGTCCTGAACGATGCCTTTGCTGTTGAGCTGTTTGGTTTGATTGAAGATATAGGGCCTGATTTCTGGATTTACGGGCATATACATGGAAGCATTCCTGAATTTAAAATTGGAGAAACTCAATTGTTGACAAACCAGTTGGGATATGTGAAATATGAAGAACATAAATACTTTAACAATACCGCCACTTTAGAAGTATAAAAAATTAGTTTTTGGACTTGATTTGAATATAACCGAAATCCCCCAAAAACAGGTAAATGCCTTGCCCTTTTACGTTGCCAATGAATATAACTTCTCAAACCTTGTTTGAACGCTCAGTGGGAAAGATATGTTTGTTCGAAAAATTTCTCCTGAATAAAACGTGTAACCGGTCCTGGTTTGCCATCACTGATTCTAATCCCATCAATGTCCACAACAGGTGTAACCTCACTGCCAGTGCCTATAATCATCATTTCGTCCATGTTGGCTAACTTCGAAGCCTGAATTCCTACTTCAATTACCCTGATGCCATTTGACCTGCATATTTCCATCACCACTTTTTTGGTGATTCCCGGTAATATCAGGTTCGAGTCAGGATGTGTCAGTAAAACTCCATCTTTCACGCCGATCACATTCGAATGAGTGGCTTCGGTAACGACGCCGTTCCGGATAAAGACGGTTTCTTCGGCATTGTTTTCGGCCGCTTTCTGCGCAAACAAAACATTGGGCAGCAAGGCGATGGATTTGATATCGCAACGCAACCAGCGAATATCATCAGCGGTAATCACTTTGATTCCATTTTCGATTTGCTCTTGCTTCGTTGAAAAAGGAAAAGCTGACGCATAAACCGTTGGTTGGATATTTTCAGGAAAACGATGGATCCGGGTATGGCTTCCCCTGGTAATCTGCAAATAAATACCTGCCTCCTGACCGGTTAATCCGTTCCTTTCCAGAAGTTCCTGAAAAACAAGTTCAAACTGATCGAAATCCTCCAGGCTAATCCGGATTTCACGCAGGCTTCTTTTTAGACGTTCAATATGATCGTCGTATCGAAAAGCTTTGCCACGATAAAATTTGACCACTTCGTAAACACCATCAGCAAAATTGAAACCCCTGTCGTCAGGGGATATGCATGCCTCTTTTTTTGCAATCAGGCTTCTGTTAAAATATACCACTTCATTCATATTGGTTGATTTAGGATTTATCACGAAGAAAACGAAGCTATTCCAATTTTTTTCTAATTTCTTTCCTATTTAATTTATATCTGCTGAACTGCTCTAATTTTTCGAATAGTTCCGTTTTCATCACGATTGCACCTTCTTTTTGAACTGTTTCTAACCTGCATTATTCTCCAACTTAGTGAATCCATTGAGCCATAGCGTCATTGTGGCAAAATAAAGAATCGCCACAAAGGCACGAAAACACTAAGTTTCACAAAGTTGATGTTTTTCATGAATTATTCAGGCTAAAATGGAAATAGTCGTTTCTTCATGGTTTTAAATTGAAGTGTTTAGATGCGCGTGAAAGATCCAAAACCAATAATAATATAAAGGCTTCACGAATATACAAGAAGTTATTTCAAGTAAATGTATCCTTTTTTCAATATTTCCGTTTTGTTAATTGTTTTTAATTTCAATCTATTCAATATGAAAACTCTATTTCTTGCTCTTGCTTTTCTTTTGATAGTTGAATGTTTTGCCCAAAATATTAAAACCGGCAGCAAAATCATCGTGAATGATCTCCTTATTCATGAAGTAATTCCTAAAGATGCACAGGTTGAAATTCTGGCTGAAGGTTTTGGATGGACCGAAGGGCCGCTTTGGTTGCCCACTGAAAACAAACTTCTGTTTTCGGATATTCCTTCCAACTCCATTTTTGAATGGACCGAAAAAGGAGGAAAAAAGCTTTATCTAAAACCGGCTGGCTATACCGGGAAAGAAAAACGGGGCGGGGAAACCGGTTCGAATGGCTTGTTGCTCAGCCCGGAGGGAGAATTAATTCTTTGCCAGCATGGCGACCGGAGAGTAGCAAAAATGAAGGCCACGATTAAAAATCCCAAAGCTGAATTTGTAAGTCTGGCCAATAATTATAACGGCAAAAAATTCAACAGTCCCAACGATGCCGTTTTCCATAAAAACGGAGATTTGTATTTTACCGATCCGCCCTACGGACTGGAGAAAGGCATGGATGATCCGGCCAAAGAACTGGATTTTCAGGGCGTTTATAAGCTTGATAAAAAGGGTAATACCACCTTGCTGACCAAACAAATTTCGCGGCCCAACGGAATTGCTTTTTCGCCGGATTGGAAGAAACTTTATGTGGGCAGTTCCGATCCCGAAAATGCAATTTGGATGGTTTATGACGTTTCGGAAGACGGAATGCTGAAAAATGGAAAACTGTTTTTTGATGCCACCAGTATGACCAAAGATTTAAAAGGCCTGCCCGATGGAATGAAAGTTCATCGAAACGGTTGGATATTCGCCACCGGCCCCGGAGGAGTGCTGATTTTTACTCCCGAAGGCAAGCGCCTCGGCACCATTTTCACCGGCGAAGCCACCGCCAATTGCGCTTTTAACGATGATTTTTCAGCCTTGTATATTACGGCTGACGACTATTTGTTGAGAGTGAAGTTGAAAGTGAAATAAGATTGATTGATTAACTATAAACCAAAAAAAACTAAATCATGGACCGTAGAAAATTTATTGAAACATCGGGAGTCGCTGCAGGAATCGCAGCATTGGGAAATGTAAATACCGCATTTGCAGGAAACCCGGAAGGTTCAAAACCCGCACATGGAGGAAATTCAAATATCAAACTTGGCCTCTATTCAATAAGCTATGGCGGCATCTGGTATGAGGGATCGGCACTTTCTTTTGAAGATTTCTGCAAACGGGCAAAAGATTATGGGTTCGACGGAGTTGAACTCGATAACAAACGGCCCATGGGATGCCCTCTTGATCTGGATAAGCGCAAAAAGGATGAAATGGTGAATGCTCTCCTGAAAAACGGACTTGAAATACCAGCCATAGCTGCGAATAACGATTTCTCAAGCCCGGTTCCGGAACACCGTGAATGTCAGCTTCTGATGGTCCGTGAAACGGCCAGGCTTGCAAAAGATATGGGATCTAAAATAGTCAGGCTTTTTGCTGCATGGCCCGGCGTGGTGATTCATGAAGGTGTGGGTACTTATGAACTTACAAGGGGAAATTTCTACTCCTTCGAAAGACAGTATCCGTTTGCCACCAGGATCGAACGCTGGAATTTTGTCAAAGATTGCCTTAAAGAAGCTGCCGGATTTGGGGAAGAATTCGGGGTAACGATGGCCCTGCAAAACCATGCCCCACTGATCAAAACCTGGCGCGATACTCTTGATCTGGTCAGGGAAATCAATTCACCCTGGCTGAAAATATGCCTCGACCTGCCGATAATGGACAATCTTGATAACGACTATGTTGCCAATGCGGTTAGAACCGTCGGTAACCTGCAGGTTCATTCTCATTTTGGAGGTGAATATTACCGTGATAAGGACGATACAGTTAAACCCGTTATCCTCGATTATTATGCAGGAGGGAAAAATCCCGATTACCGGCATTATATCGGATTAATGAACGAGATAGGTTATAATGGTTATTTTACATTTGAACTGTGCCATCCCGTTTTAAATGCAGACCACACCCGCGGCGATATCAGTTATGTTGATAACCAGGTAAAATTAGCGAGGGAATTTCTTGGCAAAATGGTGGGGAAATAGAATTATACCTGAAAGTGAGGGAAACGTAAAATATACAAAATCTGATGAACTAGGGAAGATGCGTCACAGACTCAAAACCAACAATCCCTCGTTTCCGCCAGCGCTTAAACGAGGGGCGTGTTGGAAAAATCCCGTTAACCTATTGTTTTTCAGTATTTAATTTCTTAATATTGTTATAACCATAAAACTCACACCCTATGGCTAGCGGTTCACCTGCAGATGATGTGTTTATCCGGAAACTCCAAAGTATCATTCAGACTAAAATGTCTGAGTCGGATTTCGGTGTGAATGAACTGGCACGTGAAATGGGTATGAGTCGGTCGAACCTTCACCGCAGGGTAAGCGACATTACCGGTAATTCCGTTGTTACACTCATTTCTGAAGCCCGGCTGAAAAGATCCATGGAGTTGCTGAAGGAGCAAACCTATACTGTTTCTGAAGTTTCGTGGAAAGCGGGATTTGGCAGCGCAACGTACTTCGACAAATGTTTTCGTGATTATTATGGATATCCTCCTGGAGAAGCAGTGAAAATGAATTTCAATGAAAATCTTAATAAAGTAAAGAAAGATGCCGTAGTTCAATCTGATTCAAATAAGAAAAGAATCCTGATTGTCGGAATATCGCTAATAACACTGGTTACCGTTTTACTGGTGATTTTTTTTATAAAACCATTTGCAAAAAAGAATGAAACACTTCAGAAAACAATAGCAGTTTTGCCTTTTTATAACGACAGCCCGGACAGTTCAAATGTGTACGTTATTAATGGAATAATGGACGGTATTATTACCAACCTGTCCAAAATATCCGATTTAACTGTACTTCCACGTTCTTCGGTAGAATTTTACAGAAAAAACAGGCCTAAAAGCAATAAACAAATCGCCAGGGAACTGGATGTTGCCTACATTGTGGATGGCAGCGGACAAAAAACCGGAGAACAGCTTAAAATAACCATCAACCTGATGGAAGGGGAAACCAATAAATTGCTGTTTTCGGAACTCTTTACTAAAAGCGGCGAAGAAATCCTGGATTTGGAAAGCGAAATTGCAATGTTGATTGGAAATACGATTGATGCCAATATTACGCCGGAAGAAACAACCAGGATTGAAAAAAAACCTACCGATAATATCGCTGCCTACAATCTTTATCTTCAAGCCAGGGAATTATGGCGAATGAGTGGATTTTCTTTTAGTAAACCACTTTTTCAACAGATTGAAAATTATTTAAGAGATGCCATTCAACTTGACTCAACATTTAGTGAATCTTATGCTACATTGGGATGGATAATTGGCCTTTCAAAAGAAAATTATGATACTGCTTTATATCTTGCCAATCGAGCTTTGCATTTCGATAGTAAAAATGCTCTTGCTCATGATCTGAAAGGCTGGATATATACCTGGCATTCCAATCCTCCAAAATTAAGGGAAGCTGAAGAGGAATATAAACTGGCAGTAAAATATTCCAACGGATTAATAGGAATTCGCGGATTGGGAGATATGTATTTTCAAAAACGGGAATTATTCAAATCTATAGAGTATGAAATTAAAGATTTAAAGTATAAAAAAGATTCAGGTAACATAAATGTTACTTTAGGTGCAATATGCAGTTATATTTCAACTATGGGTTTAAATGAAGAGGCTTCGGTAATTGCTGATAAAATCACTTTTCCCGGTAGCGATTCATTATCATTTTTCAATTGTATGTACTGGACAGCAATTCAACAAAGTGATTTCCATACAGCCTTAAAAATAGTTGATAAAATAGCGCATGGAAAATTTGACCGAATTAACTCCAATAAAATAGCTGTTTGTTTATGGCTAAGAGATTATAAATCAGCCTTGAAGTATGTTGAAGAATTTAATGAACTATTACGTAAACAAGGCAAAGAAATAACAGCCAGACTTTTGGCAGGATACGTTTATTTTAAAAACGGGAATAAGGAAAAAGCTGATTTTCACCTCAATGGGGCATTAAACAACCAACTTAAATATATTAAAGAATTAGGTCAGGATGCCAACCAAAGCCATTATATATACCTCGTTAGCATTTATTCAGCACTTGGTAACAGGGAAATGGCTTTAAAAACACTTAAAAAAGCATTGAAATGCGAAGAAATAGACCATCTTATTTTTGAAGTTGCTGACTTAAAACACAATCCCATTTACGAAACCATTGCAGATGAGCCTGAATTTAAGAGATATGTATCAAGCGTTGAAAGCAGAATTCACGATACACAACTTAAAGTTAAAGAATTGCTCAAAAAGGAATGGAAAGTTTTAGGATTGGATTGATATTAATTTTATACCTACAAAATGTACTCCCAGGCATTTTCAGTGCAAAGTCAATTCCTTAAAATATACAACGAACCTTTTGTTTATCAGCTTGTTTATTATTCAAATTGATTTTCAAAAATCTCACGCATTATGGCAAATGGTTCGTCCGCAAATGAAACATTTCTCCAAAAACTGAATCAAATCATTCAGACGAAGATGTCTGATGCAGATTTTGGCGTGAATGAGCTGGCTCGCGAAATGGGAATGAGCCGCTCGAACCTGCATCGCCGGATTAGTGAAATTACAGGTAAAACAGTAGTTTCAATCATTGCGGAGGCCCGGTTGAAAAATGCTTTTGAATTGCTGAAGGAAGAAACTTATACCGTTTCGGAGGTAGCCTGGAAATCGGGTTTTGGGAGCGCTACCTATTTCAACAAATGTTTCAGCGATTATTATGGTTTTCCTCCGGGTGAAGCTGCCAAACGTGATTTATCTGCACTCCCGATGGAGTTGAACAAGGAAACTTTGAAAAAAAATAAACCTCGTTTTGAACTGAAATCAATCCTTATAGGCGGATTAATCCTTATTGCAAGCTTAAACGTATTACTGTTTGTTATTTTAGTAGAACCGTTAAATACAAAAACTGAAAAACTTCCAAAATCAATTGCTGTATTACCATTTATCAATGACAGCCAGGATACAACAAACGCTTATTTTATCAATGGCGTTATGGATGGAATAATTACCAATCTGTCAAAAATTGAAGATTTAACGGTTCTTCCGCGATCATCGGTTGAACAGTACCGGATAAACAGTACTAAAAAAATAAATCAAATAGCAGGCGAGCTTGATGTTTCCTACGTTGTGGACGGGAGCGGGCAAAAAATTGGCGACCAGTTAAAAGTGACTGTCAATCTGATTGAAGGGAATACAAACAAAATTATATTCTCAGAATCCTTTAACCGCGAGTGGGAAGATGTTTTCAATGTTCAAAGCGAAATAGCAACGCTGATCGCAAATCAGATTGAAGCTAAAATTACCCGCGAAGAAAATGAATGGATTAATGCAAAACCGACCAAAAATATATCTGCATATAATCTGCTCTTAAAAGCGGGACCCACAAAGAACATAGAAGCTTATAATCTGGTTTTAAAAGCAGGAGAAATTCCAACCGTTGAAAATCCTGAAACCAATATGATTCTTGTAAAAGAAAAGGAAAGAATGATAAGGGAAGCCATCCGGCTGGATTCAACCTACAGCGGTGCTTATGTTGACCTGGGATGGAACCTTGCATCTCAGGAGAAAAACTATGATACCATTTTACATCTTGCAAACCGGGCTTTACATTTTGATGTAAAAAATTCTCAGGCATACTGTCTGAAAGGATGGATTTTCTTATGGCATTCAGAAGGGAAATTGTCAGAAGCCGAAGAGGCTTTTTTACTTGAAAAAAAATATTCTAATGGATTAAATGGATATTATGGACTGGGACAGATTTATTTTCAAAAAGGTGAATATTATAAAGCAATTGAAAATTTTCAAAAAGGATTGGAATTAGTGAGAAATCCTGAGGAAACAAATAGATATTTAAATATTTTATGCGAAATTCTCTTCTCATTTGGATTAAATGAGGAAGCAAATTTGATAGCACAGAAACAAATAGAGTCACTTAACGACTCAACTATTTACCAAAATGGATTGGTATATTCAGCACTGAAAAATGGTGATTTTAAAACTGCATATTATTATTCATTAAAATTTAAAAAATGGCATTGGGCCCTACATTATGAATGTTTGTTTGCCAAAGATTATAAAGGAGCTTTAAAACATCTGGAGGAGCAGAATGAAATAATGATTAAAAACGGAAATCCAATATTTACGAACTTTAATACAATATCAATTTATTTAAAGAATGGTATGAAAGAAAAGGCTGATTATCAACTTAAGGAAGCCTTAAACAATCAGATGCATATTATCGAATTAAATGGGCAAGATGCAGATAAATGGGATTATTTAAAATTATTTGGTCTCTATTGTGCCATGGGAAACAACAAATTGGCATTGGAAAATGTGAATAAAGCCATGAATAGCAAAAAAAGAGTTTTCAATTTAATTGATATGACAGTATTACTATATAGCCCTGCATTTGAACTCATACAAGATGAACCTGAATTTAAGGAATTTGTTAAAACTGCTGAAGAAAGTTTGCTCAAAGAACAAGTGAAAATCAAGAAATTGCTGCAAAACAATAAAAAACTTCTTGGTCTCGTCTGAATTCCCTTTTATCTCCCTTTTATCTAAAAATTTTATAAAATATCCCCTCAATTTAATTCTGCGACAAAATTTCAACTTTTTGCGACAAAATTTAAATGTCCGGTACATGAATTAAACGCTTTTCGACATAAACGTTATGTCGTGCGACAGCTTTTAGTGGAACTTTACATCGTTGAAAATCAATGTCGAACATTAAAAATAAAAACGATGAAAAAGAGTGTAATTTTCCTGGTAGCCATGGCGATAACAGTTTTCGCAACAGGACAGAACCAAAAAACAAATGATGACGATGTAATTGTAAATCCAACTTTTTCCATAAATGGAACATTAATACAAGGTAGAAATTATGCAACGATTGATGAATTTCTTTTAAATTTTATTGAGTATCCGCAGGAGTCAGTAAGTTGGGAAACTCAGGGAACAGAAGTTGTAAGTTTTGTAGTAACACCTTCCGGTGAAGTAACAGATTTCAAGTTTATTAATAGTGCTTGCCCCAAAATGGACGAAGAAGTTATGCGGGTACTTCGGTTAACCAGCGGTAAATGGCAGCCCGGTACAATTAACGGCAAGAAGGTTCCAATGGAAAAGGAAATCTCGATAGCTTTTAAAATGCACCGGTCAAACGATTTTGTTGCTTTGGCAAAAAACTGCTTAAATAAAGGTAACCAAATGAAAACGAAAGGTAACCTGAAAAAAGCAATCAGGTTTTATGATCAGGGCATTAATTATTTGCCTTGCGAACCAACCCTTTTGGCAGCCCGGAGTATTTCCAGGAACGAAATTGGTGACGAAGCCGGTGCAAATCAAGACTGGATGCGATTAAAGAAACTGGGATTTTTTGAAGATAATATGAATAATAACAATCTTAAAGAAGTTGCAGTAGTGGAAGTCTTTAAATAAAATCTTTTCTAAAAAAGTCATAAACTTTTTGTAGTTGGGAAATCCTGTTGCTTTCCGTTATATGGAAACATTTGTTTTGAGTTTGCAACTCTTTTTTCATACGTCACAGACGCAAAACCAACAATTCATCGTTACCGCTCATAGTAAGACTCCTTCCCGTTTTACATTTTTATAGAATGGTGTTACACTGTGCCGGGTTTCCCAATCATTTCTTGAGAAAATAAGCGGACTAATCACATTTCCGGTGTCATATTCGAGATCATACAATGGATATTTAATTCTCAATTCGTCGGAATAGGTAATTTTATCCTGATCAAGAAGGATTAAAATATCGATGTCGGAGAATTCCTGATTGTCGCCGCGGGCAAATGATCCGTAAAGGATAACAGTTGCTTGTGGTTCAGAACTCTGAACCGATTGTTTGATTCGGGCTAATATTTCTTTTTTCTCAATCATGGTCAAATATACAAAATCTGAAGAACTAAAGAAGGTGCGTCAAAGACGCAAAACCATGGAACCAAATACTCCCACTGATAATCAAAAGAATGACACATGGGATTACCTCTTCCCATGACACCTTTTGTACTTTTTTGTTGAACCACATGGGCATTGGTCGTTAGGATTAACTTTAGGATAATTGGACGAGAAGAACTCATATTCAGCACGAAACTGACAAGATGCTCTAATCTCCTCGGGTGTTAATTTTACATACAATTCCTCCAAAGGATTGCCAGATTCAACACCATATACAAATCTATATTCTGATTCCTCAATATAATCCTTAGTTTTTCTAAAATAAGACATGATATCAAACTGCGATACAGTACTATTTGTCTTAATGAGTTTCTCAATGATAATCTGCCGAACTTTTTCAATTTCATACTCAACATGATTATCTATAGCATATTTAACTTCAATTTGTGCTGATATTGCTCTTTCAAGAGCCTGATTAAAAACAACCACATTTGATATTACAAAATAGTCATCACATTTAAAACGTTTCATTAAATCGATACTTCGAGTAGTTGATACAGACATAACATACGCTAAAGGAAGAGCTTGGCTAAACTTGGTTGTTTCATTCCAACCTGGTTCAAAACTTAGAGAATGTACATCAACTCCTAATATTGACTTTGCTTGAACACCTGTTAAAAGACCCGAACCTTTGAATTTAGTAATCTGAATTCCCTCTAAATCATCTTGACGCATATCTTGTATAGATTGGTATTTCGTCAAAGGGCAAATACGTAAAATGCCTTCATTTCGAAATTTTTCAACAAACTTATGATTCATATATCGGAATAAAATCAAACTTTCTTTTTGAACTTCATTAGCTTGTTTAAAAATCCTATGTGTAAAATCAGAACCTTCTATGAGGCGTACTTGTTTGCCGACCCATTCATATTTTCCTGCAGGAACTATGACATCACCACGACATTCTTTATTTGGGCAATTACGAGGAAAAATTTGTTCCCTAATGCTTATAGGGCTTCTATCTTCTACTAATTCCATTGGGAAAGGTGCAACAAGAAAGGTTTTGCCACATCTTTTACATAGTGCAGGAACTATTATTCTATTCATTTGAAATAATTATCAACGTCACTAAAAAAAGTAATTATGCCTAATCAAAGTAAACTATATCCAAACATATAATAACTCGTAAAAATCTAGTTAACATGATAATATGCCAGATTACCGTTAGTCTATTATTCTGCTAAATATAAAAACTCTTCCCCAAAATACCTTGATTTCAGAGAAGAGTTTTCATAAAATTATCAACTTGTAAGCAGTTGATTTTAGATCGGTTAAAAATCGCCAATAACCATTATATGAATTATTTGCTGGCCTGATCAAGTACGGCTAAATCGTCGGCATCAAGTTTCAGGTTAGGGGCATCTAACAAGGTTTGTAACTGGCTTTGGCTGGTTGCACTTACAATAGGTGCGCCAACGTGTGGCAGGGCCAACAGCCAGGCCAATGCAACAGTGGCTTGTTTGCAGTTATGTTTTTCGGCCACCTGATCCAAAGCAGCCAGTACACCAAATCCTTTTTCATTCAAATACTTTTCCACCCCAGTTCCGCGTACACTTTTGCCCAAGTTTGCTTCTGTGCGGTATTTACCGGTCAGGAAACCCGCTGCCAGCGAGTAGTAAGGAAATACGCTCAATCCGTATTTTTCGGCTAAAGGCAAATAGTTGGTTTCATAGTTCGTGCGCTCAACCAAATTATAGTGTGGTTGCAAAGCCACATATTTCGGGAAATTATTCTTTTCGGCAACATCAAACGATTCAACCAGGCGTACCGGCGTTAAATTGGAGGCAGCAATATATCGCACTTTACCGGCCTTGACAATTTCGTTGTAAGCCGACATCGTTTCTTCAACAGGCGTTTTTTCATCGTCGAAATGCGTGTAGTACAAATCAATACAGTCTATCTGCAGGCGTTTCAGCGACTCATCCACACATTTCAGGATTTGCTTTTTGCTGATGTCAACCGGATGTTCTTTGGTTTGCGAACCCACTTTGGTTGCAATCACCATTTTGTTACGGTTTTCCCGCGTTTTCATCCATTTGCCGATAATGGTTTCCGACTGGCCGCCAACGCCGTTTACCCACCATGAATAGGTGTTAGCAGTATCAATAAAATTGAAACCCTCATGGGCAAAGGCATCCAGAATTTCGAACGATTGTTTTTCATCCAGCGTCCATCCGAAAACATTTCCCCCGAGATTAACTGGAGCAACCTCCAAATCGGTGTATGCTATTTTGGTTTTTTTCATGAATAACTTATTTAATTCCAGTGTTATATTGTGATTTTATTATATCTGACTCACCCCAGCCTCGTTTCGCTTGCCTCCCCCCTCTCTTTAGATAGGGAGGGGAAATACCGAGCCTGCAAAGTTCGGGGTGAGTCAAAAAAAAGATTTCAGGCAAATTATTTCAACAATTCGGCCAGGAACAAAAGGGTATGGTTCCAGGCGCGTTTGGCCATTACTTCGTTGTATTCTTTTGAGGCCGGATTGGTAAAGGTATGCCCGCAATTAGCATAGGTAATGATTTGCCAGTCGGCCTTTGCATCGTTCATTTCCTTAACCAGGCTGTCGAAATCTTTCCGTTTCACGCCCTTATCTTCTGCCGGATTTTCCACCAAAATCTTTGTTTTAATCGGTCCGTTGGGTCGGTCAGCAGCTTTGGACAGTCCGCCATGGATGCAAACAACTCCCGCAACATCAAAACCTGCACGCGCAGTTTCCAAAGCGCCGCTTCCACCAAAACAATAGCCAATTACGGCAATTTTGCTGCTCTGCGCACCGGCAGCTTTCAGTTGTTCCAGCGCCAGCGAAATTCGCTTTTGGTAAAGTTTATAATCGGTTTTAAATTGAGTTGCAATTTTTCCAGCACTGCCAAAGTCGGTGGGAATATTTCCTTTTCCGTAAATATCGGCGACAAAGGCGATGTATCCTTCCTTTTCGAGCTGAAGCGCCGCTGTTTTGGCTTCATCGTCAATTCCCATCCAGGCCGGAAGGATTAATACCCCGGGCAGGTTTTTACCTGCATTGGAGGTTACCAGTCCATTGAGTTCCTGCGTGCCGTCGGCATATTTCAACTCCTTGATAGACTGTGCTGAAACAGATTGAATAAGTCCCATAAAAACCGAAAGAATTAAAAGTTTTTTCATGTGTTTAAAATTTGTTTTTTAATTGCCACATGGAACTCGCCAATAATCTTTCTCTCGTGTGAGAAGTAATTCTCATGGCTCGTTTCATCGTGATTCAATATTAATGTTTACCTGAATACTTTATTTCATGAAACCAACGACCAAGAGCTTTGTTTACGCTTACCCTAATGTTTTTTTATAAAATCAGTAAGGGCTTCACTTTGGAGTGAAACCCTTACTAATACCAATGCTGAAAGAGCCATCCGGAGAGCCTACATGAACATTATCAAGACCAGGATGATAATCAGCAGAAAAATAATAAAGGGAACAACCATTTCTGTCCATCCAATTTTGAATAAACCTAAACTAATCGTGTTTATTCTCTTTTCAATCTTATGTGCTCTGGGATGTTTCAATGCTCTTTCCGGTGCAGAACTACCTTTGAGTGAGGCTTCGCGCTCTTGTTTTTCCAATTCCTTTAACTGTCGGTCTCTTTCTTCATCAGTCATGATAAAACCACAATGGAAACAGACCACATCAAAAACGCTCATGCGCTTTTTGCATTTGGGACATGTAATTGAGACCATGATTTATCTGTTTAAAAGACCATATAAATTTAAGAAATTTCTGGCAAACTTATAATGTTGATGCAGTAATATTCTGGCTTTTAATCTCTGTCATTCAGTTAAAATTCATGGTCTGAAATCATTTATAATGTGAAGATAGGCTCCAGTGTTTTTTAACTTTACAAACAATTTGCCGGTATCAGTTATTACAATATTCTCGGATAGGATGATATTCTTGAGGGGGATAGGATTAAAGATAAAAAAGAAAATTCAATGATATTAAAGCCAATAACCAGATACTTTCCTAAATCCCTAATGGAACAACAGTTTTGATGGCTAATTCCCAGTCGGCCGACTGGCAGGAATTCCGTCCGAAAGGAGATTTAAACTTTTAAAACGCTTTATCGCGGACGGTTTTCCTTCGTTCTTTCAAACCAGGGGCGCCACTTCTTCGTCGTTTGCCGTTCGGCTGAGCTCACGTCGAAGCCCGGGCTACCAATATTTCGCCCATATTGGGCTGAACTCCCAATTTGAGATGTAAAGAAATGAAGTGATCCATATTTTCCAACAGTTGTACCATCAGAATTCCCGGAATTTCCTTTAGCTTGTTAGGTTTATTCCATTGAGTCAATGATAGACTTTCAGGGTTACCGCCTGAATAAAATCACCGATCTGCTTTTGTACTTCAGCCTTTTTCAGAACAGGACTACCGTTTGTTGCCGGTTCAGTTGATGGTTTTGGCTTATTTGCTATGGAGTCCAATACCCGAATCAATGTATCAACATCCTCTTCGGTATTCTCGATGCCCAGGCTTACCCTTACCACTCCGGGAAGCGACAGTCTGGGGAATAAAGTCACGATCATTTTTTGGAACTTCTCAAGACCCGGCCCAACATGAAGAATGTGCTTGATGATGATATGAGCGCAATGGCACCCTGTCCGCACACCAATTCCACCATGTAAAGCCAGTTCTTTACCTACCTGAGTAGCTATTTTATTTTTCAAAGCAAATACGATTACACCAAGTTTATGCTTAAATTCAGATGATTCAGGGCACTTAACCCCAAATACTTCGAGACCATGGAACTGTGCCAGACCGTGCAAAGCCCGACTGGTCAATGCCTGTTCTTCCTTCCTGATCAACTCCATGCCAACCCGTTGCAAAAGAACAAGCGCTTTGCCTAATGCAGCAATGCCTCCTGCGTTTTCTTCTCCTGAAGATTGGATTAGTTCCATTTCTTCTGCACTGAATTTGAGCAGCCCCTTTCTGACCACCAGCGCTCCGCAGCCAAATGGCGCGTAAACCTTATGTGCGGAGAAGGCGAGATAGTCAATTTCGCAGCCTTCCATGTCAACCTTTCGGTGTGCGACCAATTGCGCCGCATCAACCAACAGTCGCACTCCATAACGATGGGCAATCCGGCTAATTTCTGCGATGTTGTTACAAATGCCCAGGATATTCGAAGCGCCGCTCACTGCTAAAAGTTTGATCCGTTTCTTCCCGTACAGGCCCTTCTGGTTGTAATCAATCAGGAGCGTTTCCATCTCCGTTAAATCAATAAAACCTTCCGGATCAATAGATAGCCGGATCATCGTACAATTGGGAATCATTCGCCACGGCAGATCGTTTGAAGAATGCTCGAGGAGTGTGTTGAGCACAACAGGCTGAATTCCATTTTCGGATTCACGGCCAAAACTTTCGGCTGCCAGGTTAATGGCTTCGGTGGTATTGGAAGTAAAGATCACATCATAGGCTGCCGCTGGCGCTCCCAATGTTTTTGCGCAAATGGATTTTACCTCCTGAATAATTTCATGCCTGATTGGTTCAGGTTGGCGATAAGCCTGTCGAAATGCGTTCCAGACCGGTGTGAAAGTTGGTGTGCTGGCGCTGTTGTCCAGGTTTATAAATGTCCGGATACCTTCGATGGTTGGAACCTGAACACCTCGACCAATCTGGGTTTTCCTGAGTTCAGCCAACAGTTCCTGACCGGAGAATTTCTCCAGTTCGTCGTGGTACAGTATTTCAGCGGCGGAGAGCTTATCTGTGGCAGGATTCAGGAAGATGTCTTTTCCTGAATGCTGCATCATGCGAAGCGCCCTGGCAAACGCGATGATATTAATGATGGCGGGTGTACCGGCTTCGAATTTGTCGGGCGATTTCGCCCATACCACCCAATCTTTTGACATTAACCTTGCTGTTCCTCCTCCGGAATGAAAAGGAACGACTTTGTGAAGTGTTTTTTTTCTAACAGCTATGGCGCTTACACCCAACGAAAGTCCAACATCCTTACCCGATGCACTTTGAAAACTTTCCGGAGCAAGTTGTGCTTTTAGCAGCTCTGCATTTCGGTGAGTACAAAAGATAACTACATATTTGTGTTTGTTCAGTCCCAGATATTCAAGAACTATTTCCCGAGCCTTCTCATATAAGTACGTGGTCGTCATTGAAAAGTGCCCGCTTCCACGGTGAACATTTGAATAGGTTTCCAGTACAACATGCATTCCCCGCTCAAGTTCGACAAATGCCTTTACAGCGAGCCCTTCCTCTTTGTTAAGGCGATTGATGGCGGGTGTTTCAAATTTGGTGTTAATAATTTCTTCCATGTCGATTTTATTACTTCATTCTCAATACAACCGTCCTGTTGAGGAACGATTTTGGCCTTTCAATAATCTCAAACCCTTTGCTTTCAACTCTTTCAAGCATGGTTTTAAACGATTTTTTTGAAACATGGAAGTTCGGCTCAACGATGAGTATCTTTCCATTAGGATTTAATATTGACTTAAACTCCTGAAATAATTTATCCTGATCCGGTACTTCGTGAACCATATAAAATGCCAATATAAAATTCACTTTTTCATTGACACCAATAGTTTCGCTTTGACATTTATGTAGTTCGATCCTTGGCTCCAAATCCGTTCCTTTAATTTTTCGTCTTACTATATCAAGCATTCCGTCCTGTAAATCGGCAGCAATTACTTTGCCTGAACCATCCAGCATTTTTGCAATTTCGATTGTAAAAAAGCCAGGACCACAACCCATATCAAGAACTGTCATCCCTTTTCTTATGTATGGCTTCAATATTTTCTCAGGATTTTGCAGAAACCTCCTGATTGAATTATCCAGGCCACCAGCTATCTCAACAGGGCAAACTTTGTGTTTTTCAATATTTTTCATTGTGTTATTTTTTTTGTTGTGGTAAACCTTCATCTTTTAGCCTTGAAGCTTCATTTCTTAAAATTATTCCGCTTCAAACCGCTCAATCACCTGTCCAACGCGCTCTTTTATTTCACGCCATATGGGATTTAATTCCTTGGTAGTGAAAGTTCCGTTTTCGATGTCAATGCGTTCAAAAACCATAAGGTACAGGGCAAAGATGATTTCAAGGCTTAACTGGCCGCGTGGTTCAACAAACGTCCTGATTTCCTGAATCATTTCGTAAGTTTTCAGGCGGTAAAAGTCTGCCACTTCATACAATTCCCGAATTAAATCCCGGAAACCCTGATCAACAGGCATCCCTTTAGCCATTTGCAGGAGTTTTTCGCGATTGAGGCCGTTTTTCTCAATCAAATCGTCCGGAAAATAATTCAGGTTATTGAGGTGATCTTTCTGAAAATCGCGGATGATGTGTACCAGATAGCTGAAAATGGCACAGGGCGTTGCAACCCGTTTCACATCGAAAACTGGTGGAAGATATGTGCCGTCTTTTTGGGTCAGTCCGCACAAATGCACAAAGATGGAAGCCGGCGCCACCGAAGCGCCGCCTGCATAGTCTATAAATCCTTGCAGAGTTGGAAAACCGTCGTGGTAAATATCGTAAATCATGGATTTGGCAAAGGCTTCAAGCGGCCAGAACGGAATGCTGAATCGTTGCACCGTTTCAGTCAGTTCACGATGGCTGGGAATGTCATGGGCAGCATCTGCAATGCTGATCCAGCGGTAAACATCGGATTCAAACTGTGCCTGATTTTCAGGAGCAATGGTCACATGCTCGGTTTTGTAATTGTCTATCAGGTCGTCAATAGCCCGCATGAATTTGTAGCAGCTTTTTGCCGCCTGAAAGCGTTCGGGTTCCCAGAAATGGGCAGCAATCAGGATATTCGGATGATCAACAATTTTCTCGAAATCTATGGAATCGAAGATATCGAGGTAAAGGTTGGTTTGGGTCTGAAGGAGTGTTTCCATTTTGTGTTCGTAATGTTTATTCGCTATGACATAGAGAAAATTTTACAATCAAGTGCTAAAAGTGAAATGATGTCCTACTTTGTTTTATTTCAGAATTTTGACTCACGCCGTCGCATCTGCGATGCTCTGCTCCTCTTTGAAAAGAGAGGGGGGACGTCCGCTTGCGGACGTGGGGTGAGTGAGTAAAAAACATAAGACATTTAAATAGTTCCTTCTACTTATTAACCATTGATGATTTTCTTCGTGTCTTTGTATTTAATATTTTGTTTTTGAGTCTTTCAAAATCCTTTCGCTGGTGAGTTTGGCGCCCAGAAGCACCAGCGGAACACCGTTCCCGGGGTGCGTGCTTCCACCTGCAAAATACAAATTTTTATACTTTTTATGCTGATTATGAGGGCGGAAATATCCCATCTGAAAAATAGAATGCGACAAACTTCCAAACACCGAACCACGGGTCACATTGCAACTGGTTTCCCAGGTTTTGGGCAGGTAGCAAACCTCGAATTTGATGTGTTCTTCAATGTCGTACAAACCAGCTTCTTCCAGTCGTTGGATGACACCTTCGCGGGCAGTTTGCTTTAGTTTTTTCCAATCCTGATCGTACTTTTCGTCCAAATGAGCCACCGGAACAATCACCGATAATGTATCGTGATTTTCAGGAGCAGCCGACTGATCGCTCCGTACAGGTGCATGAATGTAAAAACTTGGATTTTCTGCCAGTGATTTTTCATTGAAAATTTTATCCAATCCCTCTTTGTAGGGGTCGTTCAGGAAAACACTGTGATGGTCGAGCTGCGGATAAACCTTGTCAATGCCCCAATGAAAGACGATGGCCGAACAGGAATATTTTTTGTTTTTTAATGAACGGGTTTTGGGTTTGTCTCGCAAAAGTTTGTCGTAAACGTAGGGCAGATCGGCGCTTGCAACCACCAAATCGGCATGAACAATAGTGCCATCTTCGAGCATGATCCCTTCGGCTTTTTTGCCGTTCAGGATTATTTTCTCAACCGGTTTTTTGCAGTAAATCTGCACCTTGTTTTTTTCGGCCAAAGTTTGCAAAGTCTGAACAATGCTGTGCATTCCGCCTTTCGGGAATAAAGCTCCCTCGGCAATTTCGGCCCCGGGCAACATCGAAAAAAAGGCCGGCGCCTGATATGGATTCTGTCCCACGTAAATATTCTGAAATGTAAAAGCCATCCGGAGTTTCTGATCTGTGAAAAACCGTTTGATGTAATCGGTATGATAGAGATATGTTTTTAATTTCAGGAGCAATCGCATGCTTTTAAAATTCACAAACTGAAACAAATGATCGAAATTTTTTCCCAACAGATCGTTCATCGAAAGATTGAAAAACTCATAACCTTCGTTCACATATTCCTGATATTTTGGAAAACTGCCCGGTTCGATGGCTTCAAGTTGGGATTTCATTCGCTCAGGGCTGCGGGTAAAAGCGAAATCGGTTCCATCGCCAAAAAATAATTTATAAACCGGTTCAAGCGACGAAGTTTCGAGATCTTTTTCCAGATCAATTCCTAATTCGGACAAAACCTTTTTATACAAGGATGGCATCAGTAAAATAGTTGCGCCCAAATCAAAACGGTGCCCGTCCTGAACAAGTTGGCCGCAGCGTCCGCCCGGCTTGCAGTTTTTTTCGTAAATTTCAACCGCGTAACCATTTTGGGCCAGATAGCAGGCAGTGGCTAATCCGCCAACTCCGGCTCCTATGATTACTGCATTTTTCTGTTCGTTCATGTTTCTGTTTCCTATTTACTCACCCCGTCGCATCTGCGATGCTTTGCCCCTCTCTTCACGAAGAGAGGGGGGAAGGCCGCCAGCGGACTTCGGGGTGAGTTATTTTTAAATACTACATTACATTGTTTCTATTACTTAGTTATCCAAATTCCGGAGGAAAAATAACCATGCCTGAAACTTTGTCCAATGCACCTTCTGTGAGTTCAACAGCCATAAAAACATCGTCGGACGGCAAAGGTATTTGTGTTTTAATCCCCCAGGTTGAAGCGGGTTTATAGCCAAATCGCGGGTAATATTCAGGATGCCCGATCAGAATAACCGATTGAAATCCGAGTTCCCTGGCTTTTTGGTGACCTGCCATGATTAGTTGTCCTCCAATTCCCTTTTTTTGGAATTCAGGAAGAACCGAAACCGGCCCCAAAACCAGCGAGATAAAACTGGTCTGCTCATTTCTAATTTGCAGTGGAGTAAACAGGATGTGTCCGACTAATTGTCCGTTGAGTTCGGCAACCAATGAAAGTTCCGAAATAAAAGTTGGCGCTTTCCGGAGTTTATCAACCAGTTGGCCTTCGTTCCCATCGCTGAATTCCATAGTTTCAAAGGCTTTCTCGGTCAATTCAATTACGCAGCCGTAATCTTCCGGAGTTTCCTGTCGGATGTTGATTTTTTGATTCATGGTTTTTTTTCTGATGCGTGAATATAGAACCAAACAATCAATCAGGAAAAATAAAATGGCATGAATGGCTTGTTTTTGCCGATAAACGGACTAATGGTAGGTTTAAATATGAAGCATCAGCCGGAAATAATTTTCAATATTATCTTTGAAATAAACTATACTTGTAACGCCAATTATTAACCACAATAAAATTCGCCTATCATGAAAATGAAACTGATACTACTTATTAAACGACTGATTTTATCAATTTTTTTAGGAATGTTGCTTCTTCTGAATTCGAAGGCTCAACATCCCGAAAAATTTTTTCCAGCCAAAGAATTAACTTCGGTTGGGGTCTATTACTATCCTGAACACTGGGACTCGGCCCAATGGGACCGTGACTTTCAGAACATGGCTAAAATGGGATTCGAATTCACCCATTTTGCAGAGTTTGCCTGGGCCCAGCTTGAGCCCGAAGAAGGCCGTTATGATTTCAAATGGTTAGACCGGTCGTTGCAACTGGCCGATAAATACAAGTTGAAAGTCATTCTTTGCACCTCGACCGCAACTCCGCCGGTTTGGCTGGTGCGTAAGCATCCTGATGTACTGGCTACCGACGAGGGCGGTACTCAAATGGATCATGGGGGTCGCCAGCATGCCACTTTTTCAAGCAATTATTACCGGCAGTATTCGATGAAAATGATTGATGAATTGGGAAAGCGCTACGGGAAAGATGCAAGGGTTATTGGTTGGCAGCTCGACAATGAACCCCGCCGTTTTCTGGACTATGGGAAAGATGCGCCACAGCGTTTCCGAGATTGGGTAAAGAAAAAATACAAAACCATTGATGCTGTGAATAAAGCGTGGGGAACCAATTTCTGGAGCGGAACTTACACTGATTTTCAGGAAATAAACATTCCGCAGCACAAACAATGGGGAATGAACCTTCACCAAAGGCTGGACCATTACCGGTTTGCCGATGAAGAAACTGCTACTTTTCTGGATGAACAGGCAAAAGTTCTCCGGAAATACACCGCGTCATTCCAGTATATTACTTCCAATTATATTCCAATGTACGATGTTGGTTATGTTGGCATGAGCAAAGAACTTGATTTTGTAGCCTATACCCGGTATATGGTTTATGGAAGTGACCGCGGCATTGGCCCAAAAGGGTACCGCGTAGGCGAATATTCTCGCCTAGCCATGGCCAACGATTTTTTCCGTCCCATGAAAGGTATTTATGGGGTAATGGAACTTCAGCCCGGACAGGTTAACTGGGGCAGTATCAATCCACAACCGCTTCCTGGGGCTATACGAATGTGGCTTTGGCATGTGTTTGCCGGAGGAAGCAAATTTACCTGTACTTACCGTTATCGCGCCCCACTTTATGGCTGCGAAGCATATCACTATGGAATTGTGGGAACAGACGGCGTTACACCTACCCCGGGCGGATTGGAATTTTCTCAGTTTATTCAGGAAATAAACCTATTACGTAAAAATTACGATGCCAAAGCACAATTACCTAAACCGTATCTGCAGCGCAAAACAGGAATCCTCTTTAATGCCGACAATGTGCAGGGCATTAACCTGAACAGGCAAACCACAGAATGGAATACTGAAGGTCATTTCCTGAAATACTACAAAGCCGTAAAATCTTTCGGCGCTCCGGTTGACTTTGTCCGGGACACCAGCAATTTTGCCAATTACCCGGTTTTAATTGTTCCGGCTTACCAAATGATTGATCAGGAAATGATAGACAAGTTAACCCGGTATGCTGAAAACGGAGGAAATCTGGTGATGAGCTGCCGTACCGGGCTTCAGGATAGGAACGGACACCTTTGGGAGGCCAAATTCTATCAACCCATGTGGAACCTTTTTGGCGCCGAAGTTGAGTCTTATGATTTGCTCATGCCTCATTCACCCGACAAAATTCGTTTCAACAATCAGGAATATACCTGGACGAGTTGGGGCGAATTGCTGAAACCATTTGCAGGAACAGAAACCTGGGCTACTTACCAGGGCGATTTTTACGCCGGAACTCCTGCCGTGGTATCGCACAAACTGGGTAAAGGAACAATAACTTACATCGGGGTTGACTCAAAATCCGGCGATCTGGAAAAACAGGTCCTGACTAAATTGTACAAGCAGCAGGGCATTCCGGTTGAAAATTATCCGGAAGGCATCATGGTCGAGTATCGCGATGGTTTTGGTATTGCAGTGAATTATTCGGATAAGGTATATGAAATGAACCTTCCGGCGAATGCCAAAATCCTGATCGGGAACAAAGCGATGAAAACCGCTGATGTACTGGTTTGGAAATATTAGTGGGAAAACAATTTATACACAACAAAACAGTTAATTATAGCAGAAATATTATTTTTGCCGGCATGAGGTCAATACAATCACTTTTAGTCCTTTTCTTCCTGTTTCTTCTCAACTCCACAGGCCTTTTCGCACAGAGCAACAATGCCACTTTGTTCGGTAAAGTTACCGACGGTACCGGAAATCCTGTCGAACTTGCCAATATTTCGCTCCGGAACTCAACGATCGGAACTGTTTCGAACCGCAAAGGTGAATACCTGCTGCGCATTCCGGCCAAAAAGCCCGTTGTGATCGTTTTTTCGATGATTGGTTACCGTTCAGTTGAAAAGAACCTCACCGCTTCTGAAGAACAACGGATAGAACTTAACATCACTCTTCAGCAGGTTGATCTGGAGATTGGCGAAGTCCGGATTACACAGAGAAGGCGCGATAAAGCTAATTTGGACCGGATAGACTCCAAATACCTGAACACTATGACTGATGCAGGAACCGGAGGAGTTGAAGCCCTGATCAAAACTTTGCCAGGTGTTTCGAGCAATAACGAACTTAGTTCCCAGTATTCGGTTCGGGGTGGAAATTTCGATGAGAATCTGGTATATGTCAATGACATTGAAGTCTATCGGCCACTCCTGATCCGCGCCGGGCAACAGGAAGGTATGAGTTTTATTAATTCGGATATGGTTTCATCTATTGAATTTTCGGCAGGCGGTTTCGATGCCAGGTACGGCGATAAAATGTCGTCGGTGCTTGATATCAAATACCGGAAACCAACCTTATTTGCCGGTTCGGCTTCCGCCAGTTTTTTGGGTGGTTCGCTTCAGCTCGAAGATCTCAGCAAAAACGGAAAATTTTCGTACATCGCCGGAATCCGTTATAAAACAAACCGGTATTTATTGGGTTCTCTCGACGAAAAAGGTGAATACGATCCACGCTTCATCGATGCCCAGACTTATCTGACCTACAAATTCAGTAATGCCTTCGACATTTCATTTTTGGGGAACATTGCCCAAAATCGCTACAATTTCATTCCGCAAACACGTAAAACCAGTTTCGGAACCTGGAATCAGGCCTATAATGCAACAGTTTATTTTGAAGGTCAGGAAGTTGACCGGTTCGCTACCCAAACCGGGGCATTGGTTGCCAACTATCATCCGGGCGAGCAACTGAATATGAAGCTTATTGCTTCTGCCTATCATTCCAAAGAAGAAGAAACTTACGATATTTTAGGGCAATACTATTTAAATGAACTGGAGCGTGATTTGGGTTCCGATGAACTTGGAGATAGTGTGCTGAACATTGGTGTCGGTACATTTTTAAACCATGCCCGAAATTATCTTGATGCGACCGTTTACAGCCTTGAACACAAAGGAGCATACAATTCGGAACATCACCTGTTGAATTGGGGGATCAAAGTTCAGGCTGAAAAAATTGACGATCGGATGAGCGAATGGATACTCCGTGACTCGACCGGTTATTCTATTCCCTATCAGGGTGACAAAATTGAACTATTTAGTACAACCCGGACAAGTTTCGGGATGAATTCAACCCGATTATCAGTCTATATTCAGGATACTTACCAAATACCTGTAAGCAAGGGAGATCTTTATCTTACGGCCGGAATCCGCTCGCAATACTGGAGCTATAACAACGAACTTTTGTTAAGTCCACGTGCAATTTTACGGTATTATCCCGACTGGGACGCCAATTTTGTATTTCACCTTTCCGGAGGATTGTACGATCAGCCGCCATTCTACAAGGAATTGAAAGACCGGAAAGGAGTCATTTATCCTAAAACGAAAGCCCAGCGTTCGGCTCAGGTCGTATTCGGAACCGACTATATTTTCCGCGCCTGGGACCGTCCTTTTAAGTTTGCTTCCGAGTTGTATTTCAAATCCTTCTCAAACCTGACTCCATATCAGATAGACAACGTGAGGATCAGATATTTGCCCGACCACGAAGCATTTGGTTACGCTACCGGACTGGATATGAAAGTGAACGGAGAATTTGTTAGCGGAATTGAATCATGGGCCAGCCTTTCCATCATGAAAACCGAAGAGGATGTTTTGGGCGACAATCACGGATACATTCCCCGGCCAACCGATCAGCGGTTTAATTTCAGCGTGTTTTTTCAGGATTATTTCCCCGGAAATCCAACCTGGAAAATGTACATGACCGCGTTTTATGGTTCACGGCTCCCAACCGGTCCGCCTAATTCGGAGCGTTACCTCGATGTTTTCCGCATTCCGCCGTATCGCCGTATTGACCTTGGGTTCTCGAAAGTATTGATCAACCGGGATCATAAAACCTATAAATACAAGGCTTTAAATTCGATTAAAGACATGTGGCTGAGCCTTGAAGTTTTTAACTTACTGGGAATTAACAATACCATTTCGTATTTGTGGGTGGCCAACAACACGGGCGACATGTTTGGCGTACCCAATTACCTGACTCAACGAAAACTGAATTTGAAACTGACTGTGAAATTTTAGAAGAAATGAAACTCAAAATATTCCAGGCTGATGCTTTTGCTGCAAGTCTTTTCAAAGGAAATCCTGCGGCTGTTGTTCCATTGAAAGAATGGCTTTCTGACCAGGTATTACAACAAATTGCTGCCGAAAACAACCTTTCTGAAACAGCATTTTTTGTTCCTGAAGGCGATCATTTTCACATTCGCTGGTTCACCCCAAAAGCAGAGGTTAAATTATGCGGACATGCCACTTTAGCAACGGCACATATTCTTTTTACTGAATTGGATTTTCGGGGAGAAACCATCTCATTCAACAGTAAAAGCGGTGTTCTCACTGTCAAAAAAATCGGAGATAAACTACAATTAGACTTTCCGGCGGACGTTGCACAACCGGTTGAGCCTGCTTCTGTATTTTCCGAAGCATTCGGTTTTCAAGCTCTGGAAACCTTAAAAGGACAAACCGATTTTCTGTTGCTCTTTGATTCCGAAAAAACAATCAGGAATTTGAAACCCAACTTTCATCTGCTCCGGCAGACTGCTGCCCGTGGAATTATCGTTACAGCCAAAGGGGATGAGGTTGATTTTGTGAGCCGGTTTTTTGCACCGGGAGTTGGAATTGACGAAGATCCGGTGACCGGATCGGCACATACGACACTGGTTCCATTCTGGGCCAGCCGATTGAAAAAAACCGAACTGACAGCCATACAGCTTTCAGAACGCGGAGGTGAGTTATGGTGCTCCCTCTCCGGTGATAGGGTTTTGATTGCAGGGAAAGCAATAACTTATTTGAGGGGTGAGATTGAGGTTTGAAGTTTCACAAATCCAAAGGGTTTCGTTACACTTCACCCTTTGCTTACACATGTCGACCTTTCAGGTCTTTTAGGGGCAAAGTTCCGATATGTAAGAGCATAGGACGAAATGAAATGGAGTCCTATGAAACCAATTATATTTGAGGCCATCAAAAAACCCCTCACAACTTTCTCCCCTACCAACTTGTTTCCTTTGCAAATCAGAAGGAGAAGCATGAAACGATCCGATTACACCAATGAGTTAATTCACGAAACTTCGCCATATTTACTGCAACACGCGCATAACCCGGTGAACTGGCAGCCGTGGGGCGAAACAGCTTTGAATCAGGCTAAAGCCGAAAACAAACTGTTGCTCATCAGCATTGGCTATTCGGCCTGCCACTGGTGCCACGTGATGGAACACGAATCGTTTGAAGATACGGAGGTGTCGCAAATCATGAACGATCGTTTCGTGTGCATCAAAGTTGACCGCGAAGAACGCCCCGATGTGGACCACATTTACATGACTGCCGTGCAGCTTTTAACCGGACGTGGTGGCTGGCCGCTCAATTGCATCGCTTTGCCCGATGGGCGTCCGATCTGGGGTGGAACTTACTTTCAGAAAGAGAACTGGATTGAAGCTTTGGAAGCTGTGGCTAAATTTTATGCTGAAAATCCTGAAGAAACCTTGAAATATGCAGAAAAACTCAAAGATGGCATTGAGCAGAATGCACTGGTATCCATTTCACAGAAAGGCAGCACAACGAAGCCGATTCTTTTACTGGAAATTTTAAAAAAGTGGCAGAGTTCTTTCGATACCAAAAATGGCGGAACCAAAGGCGCTCCGAAGTTTATGCTTCCCAACAATTGGATGTTTTTATTGCAGGCGGGACATTATTTTCAGGATGAAAAAATTCTGGATCAGGTACGATTAACGCTGCGAAAAATGGCTTTTGGAGGTTTGTATGATCAGATTGGCGGAGGATTTGCCCGCTATTCAACCGACGAAATCTGGAAAGTTCCTCACTTTGAAAAGATGCTTTACGACAATGCACAGCTTTTGCAACTTTATGCTGAAGCATACCAAACTGAACAGAATCCGCTTTATAAACAGGTAGTTTCAGAAACCGTTGAATTTCTGAAACGCGAACTGCTTTCGCCTGAAAATGGTTTTTATTCGGCGCTCGATGCCGACAGTGAAGGCGAAGAAGGGAAATTCTACACCTGGACCAAGCTCGAATTGGAACAAATTCTGGGAGCCGACTTGAATCTGTTTAGAGAATACTATAACGTAAATTCACTGGGATTTTGGGAACATAACCAATACATTTTGATGAGAACAGAGGACGACCACTCGTTTGCCGAAAAGCGCCAATTATCACTAGCCGATTTGGAAATCAGGATTCAAAACTGGAAACAACTTCTCCTCAATGAACGTGCTAAGCGCATCCGCCCGGGATTGGATGATAAAATCCTGACTTCGTGGAATGCCATGACCATTTCAGGATTAATCAGTTGTTTCAGGGCATTTGGCAATCCGGAATATCTGGAACTTGCGTTGGCCAATGCCGTTTTCCTGAAGCAAAAGTTAATTGGTGAAAAGGGACGCATATTTCATTCATACAAAAATAATCAGTCAAAAATTACCGGCTTTCTTGAAGATTATGCATTCGCAATTGAAGCTTTCATGGCCATTTTTGAGACGACGGGTCAAAAAGAATGGCTGGATGAAGCTCAGCGACTAACCAAAATTACTTTCAGCGATTTTTACGACGAACAAAAATCTATTTTCTATTTTACAGCAAACGACCAGAAAGACCTGATTACACGCACCATTGAAATTCATGACCATGTGATTCCGGCATCCAATTCGGTGATGGCGAAAAATCTATTCAGGCTTTCGTATTTGCTCGAAAAACCGGAATATCTGCAAATTGCGGAAAGAATGCCCGGATTGGTAAGTGGAAACATCGCCAATTATCCTTCGGGTTACAGCAACTGGTCGCAACTGATACTGAATATGAATAGTAATTATTTCGAGGTAGCCATTGCAGGGGAAAATGCGATCAGTCTGCTAAGCGAACTACAGAAAAACTATTTGCCGAATGTTATTTTTTGTGCCGGAACAACTGAAAACGGTTTGTCCTTGTTGGTAAACAGGTTTGTCCTGGGTAAAACACTGATCTACATTTGTCAGGATAATGGTTGTTTGCTTCCGATTGAAACGGTGCATGAAGCTCTTGCCATGATCAGGAGAAAATAGTGCAAACAGTGGAGTTGACAACCAATAGTCTGGAATTTGAAACCTGGAATTTGGAATTTTAAGTCATTTCCGTATTTTGCAGTCCAAATCATTTTGAATTTATCTGCAATGAAACCTACACTACTTATTTTCTTCTGCTTGATTTTCCTGACTTCTTTCGGGCAAACTGACCAACAGCTTCTGGAAAGCGAGTTATTCAACCTTCCCAATGTTTCGTTTTCCAATGTTACAAAGCCGGGCGATGCTTTTCTGACTTACGATTTGTTTGTGAAACAACCCATTGATCACCAGCATCCCGAAAAAGGATATTTTAATCAGTGGGTTCAGTTAAAACACAGGGGTTTTATAAATCCAATGGTAATGGAAACGCATGGCTACCAGATGGGACGCGGACGAAATGAAGTGGAACAGATACTGAACGCGAATAATATTGGCGTCGAATACCGCTTTTTCGGCAAATCGGTTCCGGATTTGCTGCAATGGGAATACCTGACCATCGAACAGGCAGCCGCCGACCTTCATGCCGTCAATCAACTTTTCAAACAATTGTATAAGGGGAAATGGATCAGCACCGGAATCAGCAAAGGTGGCCAGACTACGCTATACTACAAATATTTTTATCCTGAAGATGTGGATATGGCTATTCCCTACGTAGCTCCCATTGACAATGCACTGGAAGATACACGCATTTATACTTTTTTGGATACCATCGGCACACCCGAATGCCGGAAGAAGATTTTTGATTTTCAGGAGTTTTTACTGAAGAACGAAGATAAGGCCATTGAAAAACTGAACTGGTATGCCAAAGGCGCCCGGCTTAAATTCAATTATACCGGTAATATTGGAAAATCTTTTGAGCTGGCTGTGCTCGAATATTCCTTCTCATTTTGGCAAATGGGTCGCTCGTGTGACAGTATTCCTACCAATAAAAAACTTGATGACTACCTGGATGAATTGCTGAAAACCTCTAACATTTCATTCTTTTCAGACAAAGATATCGAGTCGTTTGCCGCGCATTATTACCAGGCTACCCAAACCGGATATTATGGGTACAACATTGAGCCATTCAGGAAATACATCCGGCATTTCACCTCTAATCCATCAGCCATTTTCCCTCCGAAAACGGCTATACCCAATGCCTTTTCACCTGAATTATATCAAAGCTTTCAAAAGTGGCTCGACGAAAAGGGAAATAACATCCTTTACATTTACGGAGGAATTGACACCTGGTCGGCGCCACGGGTTTTGGTATCCCGGCAAGTAAATTCAAAATCTTTCCTAATACCGGGCGCAAGTCATGGTACTGCCCGTATTAAAAATTTACCGGAAAATATGAAGGCTGAATTTGTTGGAAAAATCAAGGAATGGACAGGGCTGGATTGTAAGATAGAGGCGCTTAAAACCAGGTAATTCAACATTTTTTTAAACAGTCTCTCTAAAATCATTGGTGTTTTTTCCGTTCATCGATTTCTCTTTGGAGGATCTCACTGACATTAACCTTCGATTTGATCAGCAAATAAATGGTCGTTCCCCTTTCACGGGCAAACTCGTTGGTAATCTCGTCAAATCTGGAAACACTTTCAAAGTAGGGCTGCGACACAATCAATTCCTTTCCGTTATCATCCATTTCCTTGACCCGGATAACATGCCTGATTTCCCGGTCAAGTCTGAACCAGTTGATATAATCGGCATTCAAAGATACTGCCCCGATATTTTTTACTTTGGAATAATAGTTAATAGCTCCGGCCTGACCATAATTGTCGCAATAGATGAGGGTGTGGTCGGGGTCAGAAAGGAGTTCAAAGGCGCTGTCAACTTTGTGCGCCAGTTCCTTCCAGCCCAGCATGTCGGCAAAATCCTGTGGCAGTAAATGATCCTTTCCGTCCTCCCATTTTAACAATCCAAAATCCTGATACATTTGAGCATTTTGCCGAATCTCGTTCGGGGTGTGATTGGGGAAAGCGATTTTTAACATCGGCAAGAACAACAAAATCGGGATGGTCAGAACAATCGGACGAATATATCGGCCCCATTTTTTGTTCAATAATTGTTCCAGATAAACTGCTCCAAAAACGAGGAGGATAGGGTAGAGGCCGATTGCGTAATAGGCCTTTGCCCGAAACCAGGCGAACAACAACATGGTAAACAGAAAAGACCAGCCAACCAGTCTGAATTTCCGGAAAGATGGAAAGATAGCAAATGCAACCATTGCGGCAACAATAACAAAAGTAGAACTGAAGAAAAACAAGAGTTGTTCTTTCAGGAAATCAATCCGATTGACATTGACCAGTTGGGTTGCCGCCAGTTCCTTCAGGTGATGAATGACCGGAAAATTATTCTGATATTGCCAGATCAAGTTGGGCAAAATCAGGATAAACGCCAGTATTGCCGCTCCATAAAAATGTTTATTCAGGAATAACCTGCGGTGTTCGGTTATTAAAATCGCCGGGAGTAAACCAAGGATCAGAAAAGCGATGTTGTATTTATTTAGAAAACCAATGCCAAAAACAATTGCAGCTATATACAGCCATTTTATTTTTTTAAATGAGATGTATTTTACCAGCACAAAATAAATTAATGTCCATGCAAGAATATCCAGCGAATTAGGCTGGTAGAGCGTGTTGATTCGGAGCAAGGCGGAAAACAGGACCGAAATACTACCCAAGGTCAGGGCAAACCAATTTCCTTTCAGTTCTTCGATGGTTTTCCAAACTACCCAGATGGTTAATGCTCCAAACATCGCCGGAAAAAATTTCACCCAAAATTCACCATTGCCCAACAACATGATCAGGTATGAAATCCACGAAGTAACAGGCGGCACAGAGGAGTACCCCCAGGCCAGGTGTTTTCCCTGATCAAGGTGAAGGTATTCATCGCGGTGAAGTTCGTACACCGGATCAATCAATACATACTGAAGGATAAATTTCAGAAGGATGAGTCCCCAAAGAATGAAGCCTGTTTTTTTCATGATCAAGGTCAGTTAGCATGATTTTGAAAGCTAAATTAACTGGTTTTCTGATATTTGAAAAGGACGCAGGTAAATTACTGCATCTTCCTGATTTTTTCTGCCACCGATCCGGGTTCTGTGATGCGGATAATTCGCAATACAATGGTTGCCAGCAATCCGGGTTTTAAGATGACATTCACTTTTTTTGCTACTTTGGCATCGCGGAGGGCAATGGCAGCATACTTTTCTTTTTCTGAAACCTGAATGAACTGATTGGCAAACTTCCAGGCTCCGTCACGGGCAAGTTTCATACTAAAGTCAACCAGGTAATCGTCAATTTTACCTGACCATTTTAAAATATATTTCAGGGCAGGCCAAACTGCCGATAAATTGCCCTGAACCTCGCGAACTAACGACGACAATATTTCATTGATTTTATTAAAGTCAGTTTCCAGATCATCCAGGTTTTTTCCTTTTGAAACTTCCGCAGCGGCAATACCCAGATCAAGATTGATATGCGCATTTATTCCCATCAGCAAGTGCTGCAACACGATGGGCCAGTATTGATTGGAAAGCCCGAAGGCTTTTCGCCACGATTCGGATACTGGTTGGTTCTTTCGATAAGCTTCGTAAGCATCGAGGTAGCGGATGGCAAAAAAAACATCCAATTGTTCCATCCGCGGGCCATCATTGAAGTAGCCCGATGCAATTCCTTCCTTTACTTTGATAGTTACTTTCAGGTAGAGTGTAGCAAAATAGCCTGCCGGATCATTGTTTTCTATTGATTCAGCAATGATGTGGTCCAGGGCAGCAATTACCTCGTTAATGGTTAGAATTTTGACAGCAGCCATTCAATATTGGTTTTAAATACAATTCTATTTTTTGTAGTCGAACGCTTTGTCGGGTAGCGGTGGAAACGGCGGAATTGCAACAGGTTCTTCGGCCATTTTCTTTTTCAGGAACTGAATGGCTGTATCAAGCTGGGCATCGCCCCCTTTAAAAGTGGCATTGGGCAGGTTGTCCACCAGCCTTAATTTATAACTGTTGCTCCTTTCCTGAAACTACCACTTTTTTCACATCCAGCTTGCCATAAACCATATTCACTGCGACTTTTCCATCCTTCAATTCCACGTTACCAAATCCGGTTTCGGTTGAAAGAAAGGTTTTGAAATCGCCAATCTTTGAATCAACATACAAGGTTTTGTCAACCGCGTCGTACCGAACTCCGGTCAAACCCTGCAACAAGCCGTAGCTCGACATGGCACGTGCATACCAGTGGCCGCATTCGTATTCATCGAACGGATTACGAACCTGCCCGTCATAGCGGTCGCGTGCGGTGCGGACAATGTCCAGCCCTTTTTCTACTTCACCGGCCAGCATTAAATGCGAGGCCACCTGATATTCGATACCCGTCCAAACTTCGTTGCTATAAACAAAGGGCAGTGACAATTTTCCACCTTTGGGCCAGGTGCACAGCAAAAGGCCACCGTCGCTCCCAAGCGCGTAGCTTGGCCGCTGAGGATTTACATGGTCGGTGAGATCATGTTTCAGGTTGTATTTGTAAACGGCATTCAGGTGGCTTTTAACCAGCGTTTCGTCCATCGGTTCATTGAGTCCGCTTACATTGGCTAACCAAAAACCAAGAACACCATCCGACAAACAACCTTTTCCATACTGATATTTCGGACCCTCCTTTTCGAGCAACGCTTTCGCTTCGTCAGAATAGTTCGAATTCCACATGTTTTTCGATGCTTCAACCGGGTTGGGTGCATTCAAATCTTTCCATTTAATATTCTGGATGAAATATTCGCCGTCGTACAAACTGTCGGTCATGAATTTCTTTCCGGATTCGAGTAATTGCTTATATTTCGAAACATCCTCATTCAGGAAACTGCCCATTTGTGAAATTGAGGAAAGGGCGCCCAGGTAGAAACTGGAACACATGCCGTCGGGCCCCCAGAATTCGATGTCGTAGGTATTGTGGTGCGGTTCTTCGGTAACCCCTTTGTGGCGCGGGTCCCAGGTTTCGATGCAATAGTCCATGCTGGCTTTTACATGCGGATAGAAATCTTTTAACCACTGGTTGTCGCCGCTAATACGCCATTCGCGGTAAACTTTCATGATTCCTCCCAGTTGACCGTCGGCAGCGGCATAAAAATCGTGTACACGGGGCCGGATGGGCAGCGCAGCGCGAAAAGCCTGATGTCCTTCGTTATTCTGGCTAACCTGAAATTCGGTATGTCGAAGTGTGCGTTCGAGTGCAGGGAAAAGATGAGGAATAGCCTGGGCGTAATTCCAGACATGTGTGCACGAACCTTCACAGCAGCCCCAACTGTCGCCACAGCCTTCCCAGGCCCAGAGCTTGCCGTCGCGCTGACGCAAAACAGTTGGCGATTTAAGGATGGAAAGATTGGCCGATACGGCTTCCAAAACTTCAGGCGGAAGCGTGCTGCCGAAAAATGCGTCGGTGAACAGTTGCGATTTGTTTCTCAAATCGTTGTAGTTCGCATTCAAGTAATTGACCGCTTCATTGATGTTGGCAAACTTTTTCGAATACCAGGGTTGATAGTAAAGCGACTCGCAGCAACCCGACGAAGGATCGCATTTTGGAGTGTTTTCGGGATCTTTACCCAGCCGGAGCTTTGAATTCGGAACATACCAGGCCAGCATTACCTTTACCGTTTTTTCTTCATTTGGTTCAAGTTTAAGCGAAACATACAGCGAAGCTCCCGGAGAATTATTGGCAATGGCAGCATTTTGAACCAACTTGCCTTCTTCCACATTTTTCCAGGTCATGCTCAACGCATCGAACCAACCACCCCTGAACCAGCAATGATCCACCGTGGTCGTTGGCTGATCGGTGAAGATTGCAAAATCGCCCTGGTTATCTGGTTCGTTTTCTCCGGCTTTTTGCTTCAGGATAAAACCATTTGAAAGTTGCCCGATTGAATTTTCGCCTTTGTCTTTACGCATGAAATTGGCCGAATGAAAGGAAAATACGGCTTCAACTACGGATGAGCTTGTGTTTTTGAAGGTATATTCAACCGCTGCAAAGGGCAAACTGGACTGGTCGGCATCGGTGGGAATAAAAGGGCTCCATCCGGTAATCTTCACTTCCAGCGGAATATCCTGATCGCTCAGACTGATGGTAGCGAAAGGAAACCGGGCAGTAAAACCGGCTTTTTCGAAGTGCGGAAGCCCTGCCGGGCCGAATCCTGCGCCGTTGGCCGAATTTGGATTTCCATAGTATTTCCATTTCGGAACCGGACCTTCCAGCACTTTGGCGCCATTTTCTTTTCCTTTAACCGAAATGGCCGCAAATAGGAGTGGTGAATTAAACACTTCAGGAGTGTTACGAACTGATACATGCGAGAAAGCCCCGGTGCCTTCCAGACAAATCATTCCCGCGCCAATTCCACCCAACGGAAAGGCAATCCGGTTTAAATTTTCATCCCGATAAGTGTCGTTGTAGGCTCTTTCTCCGGATTGAATTCCTATTTTTTTGAATCTGGATTCGAACATGAAAACACAAAAATTAAGCACAAAAGTGTAATGGAAAAAATTCTGGTAATCATGGTTTGGTGGTTTATGAGGTTTTGTTCAAATTTGGTATAAATTTTCCAGAAAACCATCAAAATAATGATGATTAGGCTTGCAAAAACGAATCAAAATCCGTCGCAGGGTTTGTTAATTAGAAATTGGCTGAATGTTCATTTAGGAATTTGAGTCGGGCAACTCTGCAACTATTTTATATTGCATGGGAACATGACTGAAAAAACGAAGAAGCTTGAAGTAAAACGATTTGCCCTGCCTGTTCCGGTCTATTTTGTCAGGAAACAAGGCAGGGCAATTTTTTTATATAACAAATGACAGATTGAAATTTCTCCGTAAGGAGATAGATGTCAATAGAATAGGCATATCATTAATCCAGATTTCCCGTAGGGAATTAATATCTTAGTGTGCCGGGCATGCTGTTAATCTAAAGGGTGCAAGTCCTGAAGGAGCCGTAATGACCGGAATCCTATAGCCGAAAGCAAGGGTGTCCCGGGAGACTGGGAATCTGAAGGCAGCCGTAGG
>Ga0209317_1000082_pt1 | contig 132248 bp, 108 predicted proteins | sample RifGroB2_FD_183994 | JGI IMG/M metagenome (GOLD analysis project Ga0209317, IMG submission 183994) | Soil microbial communities from Rifle, Colorado, USA - Groundwater B2 (SPAdes) (version 2) | ecosystem: Environmental > Terrestrial > Soil > Unclassified | place: Rifle, Colorado | collected... | reverse complement strand
GGGGGGGGGGATGGGGCAGCTCCGGTGCCAAAAACACCCCCATCCCCCTCCTGACCTCCCCCTTGAAGGGGGAGGGACCTGAACAACGGAAGATCAGCGCTAATCGGGTAACTTTATGGCAGTGCCCCCCTCCCCTCCCATCAAGGGAGAGGGGGAAATCCACCGTCTGCACTACCCTTTGATGTCGGCGCGATGGACGGCTAAAGGTCCCCAGGACTGGCTGACGGACATCACCTCAACGCTGTTTATGTTGACGCGTGCCGGAACCGTGGCGACCCAGACGACGATCTCAGCGATATCCTCAGGTAGCAGCGGCTCCGTCCCGGCGTAGACTCGGTGGGCCTGCTGGTCGTCCCCTTTGAAGCGGACCCTGGAGAATTCCGTCTCCGCCATGCCCGGCTCAATATTGGTCACCCGAACCGCGGTGCCGAGCAGGTCGGCACGCAGGTTCCGGGAGAACTGCTGCACGAACGCCTTGCTCGCCCCGTAGACGTTTCCGCCCGGATAGGGCCAGCTCCCGGCGACCGAGCCGATGTTCACGACATGCCCGCGGTTGCGCGCCACCATTCCGGGAAGGATCGCCCGGGTGCAGTACATGACCCCCTTGATGTTGGTGTCCACCATGGTGTCCCAGTCATCCAGCGACGCCTTGTGGGCGGGCTCGAGGCCTAGGGCAAGCCCCGCATTGTTAACCAGCAACTCCAGCTCGGAGAACTCGACCGGCAGCGAGGAAAAAGCAGCGGCGACAGCATCGCGATCACGAACGTCAAGCGTGATGACGTGTACCGGCGTGAGCGGAGCAAGTTCGGCCTGCAGTTGGGCCAGCGCATCGCTGCGGCGAGCGGTGAGGATCAGACGCCAGCCGAGCCGGGCAAAAGCATGTGCGCAGGCGGCACCAAAACCGGACGAGGCACCGGTAATCAGTACAGTTTTATCCATCGATATCCCCCCAAAAGAATCCTGATTAGCAACATCTTCCGCTACCAACGACTCTCCCTCCCCTTCAAGGGGAGGGTCGGGGTGGGGATGGGGTAGATCCCCCTCCTGTCCTCCCCCTTGAAGAGGGAGGGAGTACAGCGGAAGATCATTGCTAATCAGGAAAGGAATTGCTGTGTGCCACTTAGTTCTACTTTGTCATATTAACCCGCACGCTCCCTCACCCCGACCCTCTCCCGGAGGGAGAGGGAGAGCTGGAACAAGACGGTTTGAAATGTGGTGTCAAACAGCCGGAATCATCCAAGCCTTTAAAGAACCCCTCGCCCTCCGGGATAGGGGTAGGGGTGAGGGAGTTGCCACGTAAGTAATGTGACAAAGTAGAGTTAGGGCCGCTTCTTTGAAAGAGCAGCGTCATCTTAAATCAGAACAGATCCATTACAAGGGTCGCCGGGGGGGCTGCAACATCTCTAACTACAACTCGCGACGTGGGATGGTAAGGACTTCCTCAATGAACATCAAGTGTCGCTTTTCCTGGGACCAATTGTTCTTTACCAGCTTCATGACATCCTCAGGCAAATCGAGAGCGGCAGCTTCCTCATACCTTCGGTTGGTGATCTTTTCATTGGTCAGCATCGCTTCCATCGCACCCTTCGTGCCGGTAAGGCTCTTGAGCGCCGTAAAGCCTTCCAGGAGATACCCCCTCAAATCAGGAGTCGGCTTCAAGGGGTTGCCATCCAGCTGCTTTACCATGGCGGAGAGGTCGCGAACGTGATTATTGTGATCATCTTGAAAGTCCACCAGCCTCCTTCGTATATCGGGGTACTCCATATGCTTGATAGCGTGGCTGTATGCCTCAACCGCATCCACGTCAAGCTGTATCAGGTCGTTCAGCAGCTCGATGATATGTGATCGCTCCATTTCATCCCCCTTTTCCACGCCGGTTTTCTGCAATGTGGCTACCTGGAATCGATGCCACAATTGTAACGGCGGGTCGTTGGATCGCAACAAGGAGGAGTTCTGCGCGGCCGCTTCTTTAAATAGAGGTCATCTAGAATTCGAAAGAGGTCATTTCCAGAGTTATGCCTTTGGTGTCCAGATAGGGAACCAGCCTGGCGCAGGGTTTGCCGTGGTAGGTAATGACAACCTCCTCGCCCCTGTTAACCGTTTCCAGCAATTTTTTTGGTCGGCTTCTGAGATCGTTTGCTGTAGCTTCCAAAACTTCCTCCCGGTTCAGGTTCGGCAGCATTGACTGCCGAAATTTAAAAAACCCGCAAGCAGCAAGCCTGCGGGCCAGATCAAATTCAAGGAATTCCCTACTACGCCTTGGTTTCCTCGTTCAATTTCACCACGTCATCGCCTGTCGAGGCCTTCTTGAAGTTCCTGATGCCGCTTCCCAGCGCCTGCCCCAACTGCGGAAGCTTGGCGGGACCGACCACGACGAGGGCGATGCCGAGCACTATTATCATTTCTGGCATTCCGAATCCGAACATGTCTTTCTCCTTTGTTTATGCGTGCGCTTGCTGCGACTCGACACGGGACTCGATACCGGATTCGATTCCGTCCGCAACCCGGGTTGTCTTAGCGCCGTTTCTCAATTCGTAATACTCTTCAGGGGTGTTGATGTTGCTAAACGAGTCGAAGCAGGGATCGAAGCCTGCCACCTCGGCTGCGGCAATTTCCCGTACCCTTAGGTGCGGCAGGATCGAAATGATCCTTCTCTCCCCTTTTTTCAGACATGCCTCCATGACCGGAAGGCAACCCTCGCGATACAGGGCGTGCAGCGGCTCATAGCCGTTTCCGCTGCGCGGCAGCACCAAGTCGCACCCCGCTCCCCTGTTGGCGATATGCCTGATCAGCCAGGGATCGAGGTGCGGCATGTCGCAGGCGACCGTGAAGACGGCGGGATTTGAACTCTGCGCGAGCCCGGCGTGAATCCCCGCCAGCGCCCCCATCCCCTCAAAGAGATCGGGCACCTTCCTGCAGGGGAGAAATTGATACTGCTCCGGCGTGTTGGTGACCAGGATCACCTCGGGGAAAATCTCGCTCAAATCGCGGTAGATGCTTTCTATGAAGCGCCCCCCTTTGTGCGGCAGGAGCGCCTTGTTGCTCCCCATCCGGCTGGAGGCGCCGCCTGCCAGGATCACCCCGGTCACCCCGGCGATCTTCCCTTTGTGCGAGGCGACGCTGAGTCCCTCGGGGTGGCTGTATACCTTGAAGCGATCGGACTTCACGTATCCGATCAGGGTGATGCCGGCTTCATCAGCCATCCTGACAGCCATGTCGGTCGGCGAGGTGCGGGAGGCTATCACCTCGATGCCGAGCAGCGAGGCCTTGGCCACCAGCTCGGTGGAGACCCGGCCGGAGGTGACCAGGATTTTTCCGGCTAACGAGATCCCCTTCAGCAGCGCCTCTCCTGCGATCCTGTCGATGGTGTTGTGCCGGCCGATATCCTCCGCGTGCAGAAGAAGGTGGTCGTCGCCGGCACCTGCGGAATGCATGCCGCCGTGGCTCTGGTACCCCTCGGCCTTCCGGGCCAGCTGGGCCATCAGGGCAAACACCGACTCGGGCGCGTGGACCCCGGACACCCCGCTTGCCCGCCAGGGCCCGAAAGGCGACGACGGGCTCTTCTTCGCAATCTTCGGCAGGTTGAAGCTGATTCCCGTGCCGCAGCCTGAGGTGAGCACCGGCTTCAGGCGCTCGGGGAGCTGGCCGCGGATGGTGACGCTCGCGGCACCGAAGTCGTTGCAGACGGAGAGCGCCAGGAAGTCGTGCACCGATTCCACGAACCCCTGCAGCCGCAGGAATCCGGCCACCAGGAAACGGAGGTCGTGGGGGGAGGCGATCAGGGTGGCGATTTCGCGGCCGTTCACCACCAGCGACAAGGGGAATTCGCTGACCAGATTCCCTTCCTCTGCCTCCATGACCCCTTTGCTGAAATTGTAAATCTTCGTTGCCACATCGAACTCCTTAGCGGAAATTACCAGCGAATCACACAGTCTAGCTCGTCAGCCAACAAGACGGGCCGGGATTGTGCTCCTCCCCCCGGAGGGGGGAGGCTGGGAGGGGGGAAGCTTGCGCTTCTACGAAGAATAGACGGTGTCCCCCTCCCTAGCCCTCCCCCTCCGGGGGAGGGGATTTGGCATTGAATCACAGACAGATCATTGATAGCGTGCGAAATTACGCCTCGCTTCCCAGCCTGCCGTTTGTTGCGTGTTCCTTGCCGGTCTTGTGAAAGGTGTCCGGCAGCGAGTAGTCGACGGTCTCCGGGTGGTGCTCGAAAATCGGGAAGTACTTGGCAATCAGCACGAAGAAGAGCACGTGTGCCGCGATGATGCCGATGGTGACGACGCTCTCGATGAAGGAGGGGTAGTACATGGTCCCCTTCTCCATCATCCCGAACATGGAGACGTTGAAGCGGTTCAGGACCACCCCGCCGATAACCAGCCAGGCGGCGGTGGAACGGAGCCTGTTGTGCTCTCGCACCCCGAAGTTCATCAGCATGACGAGCGGGGTGATTACACCTGCCAGCATCTCGACGGCAAAGAGCGCCACCAGACCGGGACGGTCGAAGAGCGGCCCCTCGGTGAGCGCGAAGAGCGAGAAGAGGCGCACGGTGAGGTACAGGGTGAGGACGTAGGGGAGAATCTTGGCCAGGGTCTCCAGGAGTTCCGATTCGTCCGGCTGCCCCATCCACTTGTGGCTCATGGTCGCCTCGACGATGATGATGGAAATGCCGGCGCACATGGCCGAGATCCAGAACAAAAGCGGCAGCAGCGGGTTGTACCAAAGCGAGTGCAGCTTGTCGACCGCGATCAGGAAGAAGGTCCCCAGGGACGACTGATGCAGCGTGGAGATGGAGGCGGCCGCGACGACGAGCGGCATCTCGATGGTACGCAAAAGCCTGAGCGGCACGTGATAGCCGAACTTCTCGCACACAGGCGACAGGAACTCCAGGAAGAGGACCGTGGTGTAGGCCATGATGCACATGGAGACCTCGAACATCGGGGAGTGCGGGTTCCAGTACACCATGGTGTGCCAGCCGCGCTGGGGCTGCCCCAGGTCGAGCAGAAGCCCGACGCAGACCAGCGAGTACCCCAGGAAGCCGGTGACGATGGCGGGACGCACCAGCGGCTCCAGCTTCTTGATGTGGAAGCAGTGCACGATGGCCCCCAGGGTGAAGGCGCCGGCCGCAAGCGGCACGGCGGTCACCACGTCGAAGGAGATCCAAAGCCCCCAGGGGAAGGTGTCGTTCAGGTTGGTGGTGACCCCCAGGCCGAACACGAAGCGCACCAGGGAGGCGAGCGCTGCGAGCACTACCAGAAAGATCAGGAACTTCACGAAGTTGTGGTAACTCTTTACTTCTCTGTAAATGATTTTAGCGGCGGTCATCTCAGCTCTCCTCCTTGGGCGTTTTGCCGGATGCTTCCCTTTGTTCTGCTTCCTTCTTGATCCGCTCCTTTCTGTGGGTGAACCAGGACAAAAGCGAGAGCGACCCCCCGACGGTCAGGAAGATCCCCGGCACCAGGCGCAGCGCCTGCCAGGTGTAGGAAGGGAGCGGCCTCTTGGTGACGTGCTTGAAGCCCAATTCATCGAAGGGGAGCGCGGTCAGGTAGATGACGCTGGTGCCGCCCGCCTCCTCCTCGCCGTAGAGCTTCTTCAGGTACTTCTCGGGGCGCGACTCGATCCTGCGCGAGGCCTCCTTGATCATGTCTCCGCGGTTGCCGTAGGTTATGGCGGAGGGGCAAGTGGTGGCGCAGGCGGGCTTGTGCCCCTCCTTGATCCGGGAATAGCAGCCGGTGCACTTTCGCACCAGCGGAAACGCCTTGCTCCACTGGTACTTCGGCACCCCGAACGGGCAGGCGACCATGCAGAAGCGGCAGCCGATGCAGCGCTTGGCATCGTAGGTGACCGGCCCCTCCTTGGTTTTCACGAAGGCGCCCACCGGGCAGACCGAGGCGCAGGCCGGGTCGTTGCAGTGCATGCACATCTCTTTGTAGAAGGCGAACTCGTTCTGGCCGTTTTTCTGGTAGTCCCGGAACTTGATGCGCGTGAAGGTGTGCTCCGACATGAGCGGCGGGTTCTGGTAACCCTCGCCGCTGAAGAAGCTGGTCTTCTCGGCGTCCAGCTGGTTCCACTGCTTGCAGGCGACCTGGCAGCCGCGGCAGCCGGTGCACTTGGTCATGTCGATCAGAAATGCCTTGTTTTTGGAAAAATCGTTGCTCACTTCGCTCATGCGCGCTTACCCCCTTTCTCGATGTTGCACAGGAACGCCTTGAATTCGGGGATGCTCGTGTTGGCGCAACCGACCGACGGCGTCAGGACGTTGCCGCTGTCCCCTGTAGCAAGACCCGCATAACCGAAATGCCAGGGAAGACCTACCTGCTCGACCATCTTCCCCTGCACGTTGAACGGCTTCAGCCTGGAGGTGACCAGAGCCTGCGCCTGGATGGAACCCCTCTCCGTGGTGATGCGGACCTGGTCGCCGTTGTTGATCCCCTTGGTCCGGGCCAGGGTCTCGGAGATCTCGACGAACATGGTGGGAACCAGTTCCACCAGCCAGGGGATGCTGCGGGTCATGGCGCCCGCCTGCCAGTGCTCCGTCATGCGGTAGGTGGTGCCGACGAAGGGATACTTGCCGGTATCGCTCGACATGTTGCCCGGAATCTTCACCGCCGGGCTGTTCTGCACCTTGGAGAGCAGGTTCTTGGCCGGGCTCTCGATCGGCTCGTAATGCTCGGGGAAAGGTCCGTCCTTCATGTCCAGGGCGTAGAGACGGGCGTGCCCCTCGGGGAGCATGATGAAGGGGTGTTTCCCCTCCTTGTCGTCGCTCATCGGCGGCCAGGGACCGTCGGGAACGTCGCCCTTCCACTTCTTCTCCAGGACGTCCCAGGCCATCACCACCCGCTTCGGGTTGAAGGGGACGCCGTCGGGATTGACCGAGGCCCGGTTGTAGATGATGCGGCGGTTCACCGGCCAGCACCAGGCCCACTTGGGGAACATGCCGAGGCCGTTCGGGAGATCGTTCCCGTCGCGGCGCGCCATCTGGTTGCCGTCCTTGGTGTAGGAGCCGCAGTAGATCCAGCACCCCGAAACGGTGGAGCCGTCGTCCTGCAGGTACTTGAACATCGGGACCTGGTCCCCCTTCTTGAACTCCAGGGTCTTGTCCTTGTCGACGATGGTCATGTCGCGGGTGAAGTAGCCGTTGATCTCCTTGGCCACCAGGTGCACATCGGGCTCCTCGTGGTTGCCGTAGTTCCAGTCGAGCTTGGTGATCGGCTCGGGGAAGACGCCTCCCTTGGCGTAGGCCTTCTTCACCCCCGCGACGAACTTGTCGATGATCCAGAGGTCGCTCCTGGAGTCGCCCACCGGTTCCACCGCCTTGTAGCGCCACTGGGCCCAGCGGCCGGAGTTGGAGATGCTTCCCTCCTTCTCCACCGAGGAGGCGGCGGGGAGCATGAACACCTCGGTCTGGATATCCTTGGGGTTTACGCCGGGACGCTTCCAGAAGATCGAGGTCTCGGTCTCCCAGAGATCGACCGTGACCAGCCATTTCAGCTTGCCGAGCGCCTCGCGGGTCTTGAGGGAATCCGGACCGCCCACGGCGGGATTTTGCCCCATGCAGACCAGTCCCTCCATCTCGCCCTTGCCCATCTTCTCCATCAGCTTCATGAAGGAGTAGTTGCCGCTTCTCTTGGGGAGGTAGTCGTAGCAGAAGCCGTTCTCGGCCGTGGCGTTCTCGCCGTACCACGCCTTCAGGAGGCTCACCGTGTATTTCGGGGTGTTCCCCATCCAGTTGGCGCTCTTCTTGTCCTTGGTCTTGGGGGTCCACTTCTCCAGGTAACCCTTGAGGTCGACGTTGTCGAACTCGGGGGACTTCAGGTAGCCCGGGAGCAGGTGAAACAGCAGGCCGTAGTCCGAGGAGCCCTGGACGTTGCTTTCACCGCGCAGCGCGTTCACGCCCCCCCCCGCGATCCCGATGTTGCCGAGCAGAAGCTGCAGCATGGCGACGGCGCGCACGTTTTGGGTGCCGTGGGTCGACTGGGTGATCCCCATGGCGTAGAGGATGGTCCCCGCCTTGTCCGGGCGGCCGGTGGCGCAGAAGGCCTTGGCGACCGCCAGGTACTCCTCCTTCTTGGTGCCGGTGATCGAGCAGACCATATCCACGTTGTAGCGCGAGAAATGCTTCTTCATCTGCTGGTACACGCAGCGCGGGTCCTTCAGGGTCAGGTCGCGCCTGGGGACTCCGGCGCCGTCCGCGTCGTAGGCCCATGCCTTGGGATCGTAGGTTTTCTCCTGATCGTCAAAGGCGCAAAAGAGCCCCTCTTCGAAGTCGTACTTCTCGTTCACGATGAAGGAGGCGTTGGTGTACTCCAGCACGTACTCCCGGTGAGTCAGGTCGTTTTGCAGCGCGTAGTTGATCATCCCCCCCAGGAAGGCGATGTCGGTGCCGGGACGGATCTGCGCGTAGAGGTCCGCCTTGGAGGCGGTCCTGGTGAAGCGGGGATCGACGGCGATCAGCTTGCCGCCGTTATCTATGGCTGCCTCGATCCACTTGAAGGAAATCGGGTGGTTCTCAGCAGGGTTGCATCCGATGGCGAGGATGGCGTCGCTGTTCTTCAGATCTATCCAATGGTTCGTCATTGCCCCACGTCCAAACGAAGCCGCCAGACCGGCGACTGTAGCGGAGTGTCATATTCGGGCTTGATGTTCCAGGTTGGCGACCCCCATGGAGCGGGCGAACTTGCTCCAGAGATAGCACTCCTCGTTGTCGAGGCCGGCGCCCCCCAGAAAGGCCATCCCCTCGGTCCTGTTCACCAGGTATTCCTTGGAGTCCTTCTTGTTGATCTCCTTCGCCTTGAAGGTCCGGTCGCGGGTCTCCTTCATCTTCTCGCTGATCCGCTCCATGGCCCAGTCCCACGACTTCTCGACGAACTTGTCGGAGCCGGGGGCGCGGTACATCACCTTCTGCAGGCGCCTTTCGTTGTTGGCCACCTGGAAGAGCGCGCTCCCCTTGGAGCAGAGCGCTCCCTGGTTGATCGGGTGCTCGGTGTCCCCTTCGATATTGACGACCTTGCCGCCTTTGGTGTGCACCACCAGACCGCACCCCACCGCGCAGAACGGGCAGATGGTGGTCGAGCTCTTGAGCCCCTTGGTGCGCATCAGCGGGGAATCGACCGCCGCTTCCGCCTTTTTGCCGGAAAGCGCCAGCGCCGCAGCGACCGCCCCTCCCTGCAGAAACTCCCTTCGTGAAACAGCCATGTGAATCTCTCCTTTTCAACAATAAATGGCATAGCCATCCTGAGATGGGCGATCTGTATACGGCAATTGCCATGCCAGCACGTTTACAGCATCCGGGAAAACGGTTGTATACCTGCAAGCTGCCGAAATCACGCTGCTGCCGCCGAAAACCCGAATCGGTATACAACATTAGGATATCCATAAAGATGCGCAGTTTTGTCATGATGTGTGACATTTTGGCCAGGTAGGGACCTCAGGCAGACGCGGATGATGAGCGAGGCAAGCATCAGGATATGGCACAGAAAAGATACAGATCTGCAACGAAGGGGAGGGATCTGGCGGAGAGGTTCAACGACATGAGCCGCTCACTGGTGGAGCGCAGAAAGCAGCATCATCGAGCTGAACCGGAGCCTGGGGCAGAAAGTGCAGATGCGGACGGCGGAGTTGGAGGAGAAGAACCTTCTGATTCAGACGAGTGAGGAGTTGTTGCGGGTGGAGAAACTCTGCGACAGGCGAACGGGGTGCGGGTTTAGCTACAGCTTGAGGGGATCAAGAGCATGCGCAGAGAGGGCAGAGGAAAGGCTTCAAAACCATTCCTGATTTGCAATGATCTTCCGCAGACTCTACCCCATCCCCGCCCCGCCCCTCCCCTTGAAGGGGAGGGTCAGGGTGGGGATGGGGACAGGAATAAGGACCGTATTGTCCCGCCTCTAGACTTCCACCTCGTCCCCCGGTCGCACCACGCCGCCGGTCAGCACCTTGGCGAAGATCCCCTCTTTCGGCATGACGCAGTCTCCCGCCTGGTAGAAGATCGCGCAACGGGTGTGACACTCCTTCCCGATCTGGGTCACCTCAAGTACCGTCTCCCCCAGCGCGATCCTGCTTCCGATCGGCAGGCTTACCAGATCCACCCCTTCGGTGGTTATGTTTTCGGCAAAATCGCCCTCTTTTACCGAAAGCCCCATGGCCTGCATCTTGGCGATGCTCTCCATGGCCAGCAAACTCACCTGACGGTGCCAGTCGCCCGCGTGCCCATCCCCTTCGATGCCGTGCCCCTCGCGAAGCGTCACCGAGGCGACCGGAGTCTTGCGCTCTCCCTTATTCTCGCTGACATTCACCGCCAGTACCTTCCCTTTCATGCTTGCTCCTTTTTTAACTGAGTAGTCCTGACTGCTTTGTAATTTCCAACCCGACATTTCCTCTCCCGGCGGGCGAGGGAGCATTTACCCCCCTACCCTCGACATGGCGAAGGGGGCCGTCTCCACCCCTTCTTCAGCCACCTGGTGCCGCCCCGGCTTGGCCTCGACGATACGCAGGATTTCCTGGCGCAAAAGCGCATCATCCCCGGTCGCAAGCACAGGCCTCAGGTCGACCCCGGCTCCGGAGAAGAGACACCCCTTGGCGATCCCTGAAGCCGTCACCCTGAGACGGTTGCAGGCGTGGCAGAAATGGCCGGTCATGGGCGTGATGATGCCGAGCGAGCCAAGCGCCCCCTGCACCCGGAAATTCTTGGAGGGGCCGGAGCGCTCGGAGCTGCCAAACTCCTCGATGCTGAAGCGCTCCGCTATGCGCTCCATGATCTCTGCCCCCGGAACGCAAAGGGCGCGCCAGTCGCCATCGCCGCAGGTCGGCATGTACTCGATGAACCGGACCGCGTAGGGACGCTCGATGCTGAGTCGCACGAAATCGAAGATCTCCGCGTCGTTCACCCCGCGCATCACCACCACGTTGATCTTGTGCGGCGGGAAGCCGGCGCGTTCGGCGGCATCTATCCCTTCCAGCACCAGGGCCAGGTCGCCACCACGGGTGATCCTGGCAAAGTTTTCCGGCTGGAGTGAATCCAGACTGATATTGAGCCGTTGCACGCCCGCATCCCACAGCCCCTGGGCCATATCCTTCAGGAGCAGGCCATTGGTGGTCAGTACCAGCTCCTTGAGCCCGGGGAGTTCCGCGAGCAGGCTCAGGAAATGCAGGATGCCCTTCCTCACCAGAGGCTCGCCCCCGGTCACCCTGATTTTCTCTATTCCGGCCGCGACCGCCTCGGCCGATATCCTGAGGAGATCCGCGTAGGAGAGCACCTGCGTGTGTGAGAGCTTTTCTACCCCCGCCTCCGGCATGCAATAGCTGCAGCGGAGGTTGCAGCGATCCGTCACGGAAAGCCGAAGGTAGTTGATGCGCCTGCCATAGGTATCGATAAGTGACATGATCTTGTGATTTCCTGAAAAATGGAGTCGGGCCGCAGGTTGTTGACCGCTACGCCCGCTATAGCACGAAACAGGTCGAGAGGTAAACGAATTCACGGCACCTCAGCCAAGATACTCCCTTTGCAAAATCGAGACAACCCGTCGCCAAGCGTATACATACCCATGCCCCGCCGGCACCGCTTCCGGACAGATGCACCGTATTTACAGCAGCTTACACCTGAGAGGCGCCGCCGAGCGCAGCTGCGCCCCGCCACCGTTAAGGCAAAATAATTGTTTATTTCGCCGGAAATATGCTATGGCTTTGAGACATAAATAGCTGATCTCCGAGCCGAGGCTACCTAAAGGGACCATTCCCCAAGAGGCCCCGGCCAATGGGTGCTGCCGGAAACGGCACCGCCTCCCTTTAGGAAAGGAGAACCTCCGCCGCTTGAGCGTCCGGGGTCCTCTCCTCATGGGAGCAGGACCCTTTTTTGTTTCCGCGATAAACGCATTATCCCATCACCACAGGAACAAGAGGTAAAGTAAATGATCAGCTTCGAGGAAGCCAGGCGCAGAATTCTGGAAAAGGTTGCCCCTGCGGGGGTCGAGCGGGTGCTTCTTTTAGAAGCCGCAGGGAGGGTCATCGCTGCGGATTTTTCGGCACCGTGGGACATGCCGCGCTGGGACAACTCGGCCATGGACGGATTCGCCGTCAGAAGCGCCGACTGCGCTCCCGGTGTCACCCTCAGGGTGACCGACTACATTCCTGCGGGGGTGAGTTCGGACGACGCCGTCATGTCGGGGTGCGCCGCGAGGATCATGACCGGAGCGCCGATTCCCCCCGGTGCTGACGCCGTGGTCCCTTTCGAGGAGACCGAGGAAGCTGAAGGAACCGTGACGCTGTTGCAGCAGGTCAAAAAGCATGGGCACATCCGCTTCAGGGGCGAAGACGTGGCAAGCGGCGAGCCGGTCGTCGCCAAGGGAACGGTGATCGCTCCCCCCCAGGTCAGCCTGCTGGCCTCCTTCGCCGCCGTAATGGTCCCGGTATACCGAAGGGTACGGGTTGCCATCGTCTCCACCGGCGACGAACTGGTGGAACTCGGCACCGAGCCCAAGGAGAGCGAGATCGTGAACTCCAACACCATGGCCCTGGCCGCTGCGGTTAAGCTTTGCGGGGCCGAGCCGGTCATCCTCGGGATCGCCAGGGACAACAAGGAGAGCCATCTCGCCCTGCTCTCCGAGGGGTTGCAGGCCGACGTCCTGATCACCTCGGCGGGCGTTTCCGCCGGCGACCGTGATCTGGTGCGCGAGACCCTGGCCGAGCTCGGAGTCGAGGAAGAGTTCTGGAAGATAGGGATCAAGCCGGGGGGGCCGACCGCCTTCGCATTGAAGGGGAGCACCCCCGTCTTCTCGCTACCGGGCAATCCCGTCTCGACCATGATCACCTTCGAGGAATTCGCCCGGCCTGCACTGCTGAAGATGATGGGACATAGCAACGTGCTGAGAAGGACGGTGCGCGGTTATCTCAAGGACGACGTGCGCAAGAAGGCGGGGAAGGTCAATTTCCTGAGGGTGCGGGTCGCAGTGGAAGAAGGGCGCTACATCGCCAGCACCTCCGGCGATCAGAACACCGGGATACTGAAGACGATGCTGCGTTGCAACGCCCTGGCGCTGCTTCCCGCCGACCGGACCGAGTTCCGGGCCGGCGAAGAAGTGGATCTGCACATACTCGATTCGACACTGGAAATGGAGGCTTAGGCGATGTCATTCAATCACTTCGATGAAAGCGGAAATGCCATCATGGTGGATGTGAGTATGAAGCAGCCCACCATGCGGACTGCGGTTGCCGGAGCCGTGCTGACCCTGAAGCCGGAAACGGTGCAGGCTATCGTATCGGGTCGTGTCGCCAAGGGGGACGTGTTGGGCGTGGCACGGCTGGCGGGGATAGCCGGGGCCAAGCGGACGCCGGAGTTGATACCGCTCTCCCATCCGCTTGCCATCCACCACGTAGCCGTCGAGTTCCAGGTCGATGAGGAAGAGGGTCGAATAGAGGTCCTGGCCACAGTCCGAGCCTTCGAGCGGACCGGCGTAGAGATGGAGGCGATGACCGCCGCGGCCCTAGCCGCCCTGACCGTCTACGACATGTGCAAGGGGAGCGACAAGGGGATCGTGATCTCAGACATCTCCCTGCACTTCAAGGAGGGAGGCAAGAGCGGCGTCTTCCAAAAATCCAGTTGAACAGGCATGTTGAGTCCACAAAGTCCATTAAGTCCATAAAAAGGAAAAACCAAATGCAAGCTGCCATATTAACCCTAAGCGACCGCTGCTCTACCGGTGAGAGGGCGGACGGAAGCGGGCCGGCCCTGAAGGGCTGGCTGGAAGAGCGCGGCGTCACGGTCGCCTGCACCGAAGTGATCCCGGACGAGGCGCAGCTCATCTCGGAAAAGCTCGTCCAGTGGGCCGACAGCGGCAGGTTCGACCTGATCCTCACCACGGGCGGAACCGGCGTGTCGCCTCGCGATGTCACTCCGGAGGCGACCGAACGCATCGTGGACCGGCTTCTGCCGGGCTTCGGCGAGGTGATGCGGATGGAGAGCCTGAAAAAGACGGTCCACGCCATGATCTCCCGGGCGGTCGCCGGCATCCGCAAGAACACCCTGATCATCAACCTGCCGGGGAGCCCGAAAGGAGCGACCGAGTGCATCGGGTTCGTCTGGCCCGCAGTCCCGCATACGGTCGCCAAGCTTCAGGGAGACCCGGAAGAGTGCGGCGCTGCACCTCCCCAATAGCCCCAGTGACCCCCCTTTTTTGTTACCGATTAGCGCTAATCTTCAGCTATTCAGTTCCCTCCCCCTTCAAGGGGGAGGTCAGGAGGGGGATGGGGGTGTTTTTGGCGCCGGAGCTACCCCATCCCCACCCCAACCCTCCCCTTGAAGGGGAGGGAGTTTATCAGCTGAAAATTAGCAATAATCAGGTTTTTGTTTGACCGAACCGGCCAGCTGGGTTATATACGTAACACGGTTTTAATTCAATCATGGGGAGGATCATCATGCCGTTAGTTGAGCTGATAAAGGAAAAGGCGCGTACACATACCAAGACCATTGTGCTGCCGGAAAGCTACGACGAGAGGATGCTTTTTGCTGCACAGAATATTGTCGAACAGGGTTTGGCAAAGGTGATACTGCTGGGCAATCCTGAAGTGCTGCAAGCCACAGCCAGCGCCAAGGGGATACACCTGGGAGAGGTGGAGATCATCGAGCCGGCCTGCTCGCCGAAACTTGCCGGCTATATCGAGAAGCTCGTGGAGCTGCGCAAGTCCAAGGGACTCACCAGCCAGCAGGCACGGGAACTTCTCTGCGCCCCCGACCACCTCTATTTCGCCGGCATGATGGTGCGCGAGGGCGATGCCGACGGCCAGGTAGCCGGTGCAACCGGCACCACCGGCGACGTGCTGCGTGCCGCCTTCCAGACGGTCGGTCCGGCTCCCGGCATCAAAACGGTATCGTCCTTCTTCCTGATGTCGACCAAGACCCCCAACTTCGGCGAGGACGGGGTGATCCTCTTCGCCGACTGCGCGGTCAATCCCAATCCGGACGCCCAGGCGCTGGCGGAAATCGCCATCGCCACGGCGAGGAACTGCAAGGCGTTTCTCGACGTACCGGCAAGGGTCGCCATGCTCTCCTTCTCCACCAAAGGGAGCGCGAGCCACCCGGACGCCGACAAGGTGCTGAAGGCGCTGGAAATCGCCAGGGCGATGGATCCCGAACTGAGCATCGACGGCGAGCTCCAGGCGGACGCGGCCCTGATCCCCGCGGTGGGGGGGAAGAAGGCCCCGGGGAGCCCGGTCGCCGGACGCGCCAACGTGCTGATCTTCCCGACCCTGGACGCCGGCAACATCGCCTACAAGCTGGTCGAGCGACTGGCCGGCGCCAAGGCGATCGGTCCGGTCATCCAGGGCCTGGCCAAGCCTGTGAACGACCTCTCCCGCGGCTGCTCGATCCAGGACATCATAGACGTGACCGCGATCACCGCGGTGCAGGCCCAGGGGTAAAGGCAGTCTGGCAAAGTTCCGATACTCCCCTCCCCCGGAGGGGGAGGGCTAGGGAGGGGGAACCCGGCGGGTTCTTCAAAGAAGCTGCAGTTTCCCCCCTCCCGGCCTCCCCCCTCCGGGGGGAGGAGAGTTAGCAGAGTAGCTGGCTTCGGTTTAAAAAATCACAAACGACAAAGGCCGGCGGGGTTCACCCCGCCGGCCTTTGTACTTCCTGCTGACTGCCGGCTTTTCTCTACTTCCTGACGAACTCCGGCTTCGAGAAGCTGTACTCGAAATTCATGTGGTCGGTGTAACTGCCGTCCAGAATGGCCGCCACGTCCTCGGTGAAGACCAGCTCCTCGTCGGTCGGTATCACGTAGACCTTGACCGGCGAGTCGTCGGTCGTGATCAGCGTCTCCCGCTTGCGGGTCATGGCCGAGGCGTTTCTCTCCGGATCCAGGATGATCCCCAGGTGATCCAGACCCTCGATGGCGCGCGCCCTGATCGGCGCCCCCATCTCGCCCACTCCGGCGGTGAAGACCACCGCATCGAGCTTGCCGATCACGGCCATGTAGGTCCCGATATACTTCTTCAGGCGGTACGCCTCGATGTCGAGCGCCAGCGTGCAGAGCCTGTCGCCCGCCAGGGCGTGCTCAATGACGTCGCGCCGGTCGGTGAAGCGCCCGGTGATGCCGATGACGCCGCTCTTCTTGTTCAGTATGCTGTCGATCTCTTTCGCCGAGAGGTTGTCCTTTTGCATCATGAAGGCGGGGATGGCGGGGTCGATATCCCCGCAACGGGTTCCCATCATGGCCCCCTCCAGAGGAGTGAGCCCCATGCTGGTGTCGATCGAGATGCCGTTCTTGATGGCGCAGTGCGATACGCCGTTGCCGATGTGCATGGTGATCACGTTGCACTCGGCGGCAGGCTTGCCCAGGATGGCGGCCACACGCTTGGAGACGTAGAGATGGGAAGTGCCGTGGAAGCCGTAGCGCCTGACGCCGTACTTCTCGTACCACTCGAAGGGAAGCGGGTAGAGAAAGGCGTGTTCCGGCATGGTCTGATGAAACGCCGTATCGAAAATGGCGATCTGCGGAACACCGGGGAGCACGGCAATGGCCCCTTCTATGCCTGCTATGTTGGGGGGATTGTGCAGGGGAGCCAGGTGCTGCACCTCGGTCACGGCATCGAGCACGTCGGCATCGATCAGCACCGACTTGGTGAAGCGCTCGCCGCCGTGCACCACCCGGTGCCCCACCGCGGAGATCTGCTTGATGTCCTTGAGCACACCGTTCTCCGGGGAGGTCAAGGTGCGCAGAATCAGGTCGACGGCGCACTTATGATCGGGACAGTCCGAGTCTTCGCGATAGGTTTCGCGTCCCGGAACTTCGTGCAGTATGAAGGAATCGCCGATCACCACGCGCTCCACCATACCCTTGGCAACCACCACTTTTTTGTCCCAGTCAAACAACTGGTATTTTACCGAAGAACTCCCGCAGTTAAGCGCCAGTATATCCATCTATCAAAAACCTCCGTTAAAATGTGGTTTGCCAGTAAAAATAGGTAATACCCACCCATGACAAATCGATCACAAATAGAACCTTTTTTTATATATACAGTAGAGTCGCCGACAGTTCAAGAATTTTCTCCGTAAACAGCTCTGAAAGTTCACAAGCTTTATGGTGGACTTTTTCCGGCGGTTATGCTAATTTTCCTGGGAAAATAAACGCTAGGTAAATAGCTAAATTAAAAAAGAAGGAGGTGAATACTTTGGCACATACCATTACCGACGAATGCATCAACTGCGGCGCCTGTGACGATTCCTGCCCGGTCAACTCGATCAGCGAGGCCGGCGACAAGAGGGTAATCGCTGCAGACACCTGCATCGATTGCGGCGCATGCGTAGACACCTGCCCGGTGAGCGCGATCCACGCCTAACAACCTTTTTAACCTTTATGCAATGCCATGGCCTGCAGCGCGGTTCAACCGCCTGCAGGCCTCTTTTTTTCAGGCAAAAAAGAGAAGGGGGCCTCGCCCGCCTCCTCTCTTTATGCAGCCCAAAAAGAAGGGGGCTTTCGCCCCCCTCTTTGCTTCAATTCAGCGCCCGATCTGGGCGATGGCCCGTTCCAGCCGCTTCCGGGTCTCCTCCTTGCCGAGCACCTGGATCATCTCGTAGATCCCGGGAGAGGCGGTGGTTCCCGAGAGCGCGAGCCTTACCGCCGGTCCGATCTGCCCCAGCTTGATCCCCTTCTCCTCGCAGATCTCCTTGAAGAGCGCCTCGATCGCTTCCAGGCCGAAGCTTCCCAGCGCCTCGAGTCTTTCCATCAGCCCCGAGAGGAGCGCCGGGGTTTCCGGGTTGAAAAACTTGGCAGCACCCTTCTCGTCGTAGGCGAAATCGGCCCGGTAGTAGAAGAGCGCGCCGTCGGCCAGCTCAAGCATGGTCTTGGCCCTCTCCTGCAGGGTCTTCACGACGGCGACCAGGTCGGGTCCCCCCTCAGGATCGACCCCGCGCTCCTTGAGAAAGGGGGTCAGGAGCCCGGCCAGGCGCACGGGGTCTCCGTTCTTGATGTAGTGCGCGTTCAACCAGAGGAGCTTGTCCGGATTGAAGACGCCGGCGGACCTGCCGACGTTCTCGATGGAGAACTTCTGGATCAACTCCTCAAGCGAGAAGATCTCCTCGTCGCCGCAACTCCAGCCGAGACGGACCAGGTAGTTGACCATCGCCTCGGGGAGAAATCCCATGTCGCGGTAGGCCATGACGGAGGTTGCGCCGTGGCGCTTGGAGAGCCTCGCCTTGTCGGCGCCGAGGATCATCGGAACGTGGGCGAAACTGGGGACCCGGGAGCCCAGCGCTTCGTAGAGCAGTATCTGGCGCGGCGTGTTGTTGACGTGGTCGTCGCCGCGGATCACCGTGGTGATCCCCATGGTGGCGTCGTCGATGACGACGACGAAGTTGTAGGTCGGCGTGCCGTCGGTGCGCTGGATGATCAGATCGTCCAGCTCGCTGTTCTCGAAGGAGATCTTCCCCTTGATCAGGTCGTTCCAGCAGGTCGTCCCCTGCTGCGGCGCCTTGAAACGGACCACGTAGGGCCTGCCGTCATCGGGCTGGAGCGGAAGTTCCCGGCAGGTGCCGTCGTACTTCGGCTTCCCCCCCTCCTTGAGCGCCTTCTCGCGCTTGGCGTCCAGATCCTCGGCGCTGCAGTAGCACTTGTAAGCCTTCCCGGTCTCCAGGAGCTTCTGCACGTACTCCTTGTAGAGCGGGAAATTGTCGGACTGGTAGAAGGGCCCCTCGTCCCAGTCGAGCCCCAGCCAGCTCATCCCCTCAAGGATGGCGTCCACCGACTCCTGCGTGGAACGCGCGACGTCGGTATCCTCGATCCTCAGGATGAACTTGCCCTGCTGCTTCCTGGCCAGAAGCCAGTTGAATAGCGCGGTGCGCGCCCCCCCCACGTGGAGAAAGCCGGTCGGGCTCGGCGCGAAACGCAGACGTACTTGTGACATGAAGTCTCCTTTTTAAGCTGTCATTGCATGGCTATGGCTAAGCAGCTGATATAACGGGAACCGGGAACTACTGCTCGTCCTCGTCCTCGTCTGCGGCATCCGGGGCCTTTTCACCGGGAATCCGGTACCCCTCGGAGGCCCAGGTTCCGAGGTCGATCATCTTGCACCGCTTGGAGCAGAAGGGGCGGTAGGGATTCCCCGCCAGCGGCGCTTCCTTGCGGCAGTGGGGACATTTGATGTTCTGTATGGCGCTCACGCGATACCCCCGCAAACAAATACCTCCAGCGCCGGGGCTCTGGAGGGTCGGTTAGTTCAATCCGGCGATCGTTTCTCTTTGCTGCCGCCCGCTGATCAACTGAGCAGGTACTTCCTGTCATGGAACTGCAGCGCCCGCTTCACCCGCGTGATCAGGGACCCTTCCTTCACCGGCTTCTCGATGAAGTCGAAGAATCCCCGGTCGAAGGCCTTCATTTCGTCGTCGGGGCGCATCGAGCTGGTGATCAGGATGACCGGGATCATGCTCAGCTCCGGAACCGAACGGAGCGCATCGAAAAGGCCATAGCCGTCCAGCTTGGGCATGACCAGGTCGGTGATGACAACCTGCGGCTTCTCGGTCAGTACGGCCCTGTACGCCTCAATCCCGTCGGCGGCCAGGACCACCCGGTAACCTTGTTTTCTCAGGAAGTCGCCGAACATGGTGCCGATCAGCTTGTCGTCCTCCACCACGAGCACCGTCTGCGCTCCGGAGGTGCAGACCTCCTTGTGCAGGTAGTTCCTGCAGATCGCTGAGTAGATCTCCTTGCGGGTGGCGATGAAGGGGGTGATGGTGAGCCCCTGGTTGGCAGAGATGTTCCTCACCACCCTGGTCTCGGTGGGATCGGCCATGGCGAGGGCAAGCCGCTTGTTGTCCAGTTTCAGAGGGAAGATGTAATTCTGCATCGCGACGTCGACCGGGATGGTGGCGAGCAGTTCGGGAGAAAAAGAGTATCCGGCGAAATTGCTGGCAACCCTGCAGGCATATTGGGTCGCGAGCGCCGCGGCAAGCTCGTCGCCGTCGATCAGTCCCAACTCCTCGAGCACGGTGCCGAAGCGCTTTTTAAGACGCTTCGATACGAGCAGCATCCGCTCCACCGTCTTGTCGGTGAGGATGCCGTTCTCCACGAAGATTTCGCCGAGCCGTTTTCTTCTTTCCATGAGATTTCCCCGTTAGGGTACACTATAGCATCAGGAAGGCGAAAGACCATTGAAGCGCTAAAAATGCGCTATTCGGCGAGCACGGAGGCGCCCTTGCCTGATTTCGCGGCGATCTGCTCGGCCTCGGCCTTGGTCAGATGACGTCCCACCCTGAGCCGGTACCAGACGCTTTTGTCCGGGAACCGGGATTCCACGATATAGGCGGCGACGCCCCTGCCTGTGAGCTTAGCCTGCACCGCATCCGCCTCCTGCTTGTCGCGGTAGGAGGCTATCTGCACCACGAAGCGCGTCGATACCTCCTGCTTATCCTGCTTATCCTGCTTATCCTGCTTATCCTGCTTATCCTGCTTATCCTGCTTATCCTGCTTATCCTGCTTCTCTTGATTCTCCTGCTTCACCTGCTTTTCCTGCTTCTCTTGATTCTCCTGCTTCACCTGCTTTTCCTGCTTTTCCTGCTTTTCCTGATTCACCGCAGGCTCCGGAACCTTCAGGTTCAGGCCGCTGCCGATTACCCCCTTCCCCCCGGCGGGAAGCGTCTGGTAAAAGGTGAGCGGGGCTTCCTGGCCGGGGTGGACAGGCGGGCCAGGAGGCGGCGCGGGCTCCACCATTTTTACCGGCGGGGCGACGGCGGCGACAGGAGCGGTGCGAGTCCCCTTGAAGAAGAACCATCCGGTCAGGACGCCGGCGCCGAAGGTGACCAGCAGCGCGAGCACCGACAGCAGCGCGAACATCCCGGCAGGCTCCTTGCGCGGTCTGTTCTTCTGCACGGGTTTGCGCTCGACGCTCTCCCTGCCGACTTTTTTTTCGCTGTAATCAAGCCGCATAAGTCACCCCCGTCCCTACATCCTCTCCGGAGCCGAAATGCCCAGCACGGTGAGCGCGTTCTTGATGGTGACGGCAGCGCAGTGCAGCAGGAAAAGCCTTGCCTGGGTCAGTGCAGGTTCCTCGGTAATGACACGGCTCTTGTTGTAGAAGCTGTGGAACTCGCCGGCCAGCTCCTGCAGATAGTAGGTGATGCGGTGCGGCTCGAAGTTGAGCGCTGCCGCCTCCAGGATCTCCGGATATGCCGAGAGCTTCTTGATCAGGGATATGTCGTCGGCGCTCTCCAGAAGCTCCAGCCTGACATCCTGGAAGGCAGGCTGGAACCCTCTCTCGCGCGCGGTCTCGAAGATGCTCTTGATCCTGGCGTGGGCGTACTGCACGTAATAGACCGGATTGTCCGTGCTCTGGCGCTTGGCGAGCTCAAGGTCGAAGTCGAGCTGGCTGTCTGAGCGGCGCATCAGGAAGAAGAAGCGCGCGGCATCGCGCCCGACCTCGTCCACAACCTCCTTGAGGGTCACGAACTCGCCGCTTCTGGTCGACATGGCGACGGGGACGCCGTCACGCAGCAGCGAGACCAACTGCACCAGGATGATCCCCAGGTCGTCCGGGTTGCGCCCAAGCCCCTGCACGATCCCCTTGAGCCTCGGGATGTAGCCGTGGTGGTCGGCGCCCCAGACGTCGATCACCCAGTCGAAGCCGCGGGCGAACTTCTCCCTGTGGTAGGCGATATCGGAGGCGAAATAGGTGGTGACGCCGTTGCTCCTGACCACCACGCGGTCCTTGTCGTCGCCGTAGTCGGTGGTGCGGAACCAGAGCGCCCCGTCCTGCTCGTAGATGAGCCCCTTCTCCTGCATCTCGGCGATCGCCGAGGCGACCTTGCCGTCGTCAAAGAGAGACTGCTCCGAGAACCAGTGGTCCAGGCGCACCCCGAAGGACTGCAGGTCCTCGTCGATCCCCTTGAGGATCAGGTCCCCCCCCATCTTGGAGAAGAATGCTACCCCCTCCTCCTGCGGGACCTTGAGGAAGCGGTCGCCGTACTTGGTTATGGCGTCGCGCGCGATCTCCTTGATGTAGTCGCCCTGGTAGCAGTTCTCCGGGAAGGCCACCTCTTCGCCCAGCAGCTGCCGGTAGCGCAGGAGGCCGGAGAGCCCCAGGGTGTTCATCTGGTTCCCCGCGTCGTTGATATAGTATTCGCGCTGCACGTCGAAACCGGCGGCCTCGAGCAGCGAAGCGACCGCGTCCCCGGTCGCCGCGCCGCGGCCGTGTCCGATATGGAGCGGTCCGGTCGGGTTGGCGCTGACGAACTCCACCTGCACCTTCCTGCCTGCGCCGACCGTGCTTCTGCCGTAGTCGCCCCCCGCCCTGTCGATCTCGACCAGCGTCCTTCTCCAGGCGGAATCCTTGATGAAGAAGTTGATGAATCCGGGCCCGGCAATCTCCAGCTTGTCGATCAGCTCGGAGCTCCCGGCAAGCTTGTTGACGATGATGTCGGCGATGGCGCGGGGGGACTTGCGCTCCGGTTTCGCCATCTGCATGGCGACGTTGGTGGCGAAATCCCCGTGCTCCGGGTGAGCCGGCTTTTCCACGGTTATGGCCGGAACTTCCCCCGAGGTGAGCGTGCCGTCGGCAAAACACCCCTCGATTCCCTTCAGGATGCATGCGCGCAGCTGCTCCTTCATATCTAATCCTCCCTTTGCTATTCCTGTTCCGTGTCGGGCACGGCCTTTATGGTAACGTCACGGGTGAAGTCGGGGCAACGAGCACCGCAGTCGGTGACCCGGAATTTCTTGGCGCAGTTCTCGCGCCAGGCGCAGACCACGCAATGCTGTTTTCCCACCGTCTCGCTCATCGGACACCTCTTTTTCTACTCTTCCGCTTTTCCCTCTCTCTCCCCCTTGAAAAAGGGGGGGCGGGGGGCACTGCCATTAAGTTACCTGACCAGCGATGATCTTCCGCTGCTAAAACTCCCTCCCCTTCAAGGGGTGGGGATGGGGTAGTTCCGGCGCAAAAGCACCCCCATCCCCCTCCTGACCTCCCCCTTGAAGGGGGAGGAACCTGAACAGCGGAAGATTGACGCCTGCCGTTGACTCCCCTCCCCTAACTTAATGGCAGTGGGGGTCGGGGGGAGCACCATCGGTTAAGCTCCTGCTTTTGACTCCCCCTCCCTCGATGGGAAGGGGCTCAAAGGAATCCCGCTAACGGCCTGTAAATTACCTGCTCGGCACAGCGGCTGCAGGCTGTCCGGGTTTCTGCTCCGTCTTCTGGTCGCCCTTTTTCTCCGCTTGGTCCCGGGCGGAGACCGCTTTATCCCGGGCGGCGGGCGGTTTCTCCTGAGGAGGGAACTGGTAGATCACCTCGTTGCTCCGCACCAGGCCGAAATCGCGCCGCGCTATGCTCTCGAGGTAGCGCCGGTCCGACTGCAGCGCCGCTATCTCCCTTTTCAGCTTGTCGTTCTCACCCTTAAGCTCCAGAAACCGCGCCTGCATCTCGTCAAGGTCGCGATGCAGGTGGTTGATGCGCAACAGTCCCCGGTCGCCGAAAACGGTGAAGTACATGATGAAAACTATGATCGCCGCCGGTGTCAGGAAGAGCCGCTTCTGCATGGCTACCCTGCGGAAAGAACGGAGCTGAAATAGTCGATGGTCTGTTTCAGTCCGTCATCTACCGCCACCTTGGGATGCCAGTCGAGCATCTCCTTGGCAAGGGTTATGTCCGGCTGCCTCTGCTTCGGATCGTCCGCCGGCAGCGGCTTGTAGACGATGCGCGAGCTGGAGCCGGTGAGCGCGATGATCTTCCTGGCGAACTCCAGGATGGTCGTCTCGGCCGGATTGCCCAGGTTGACGGGGCCGACGAAACCCTGGCACTCCATCATCCTGATCATCCCCTCGACCAGGTCCGATACGAAACAAAAGGAGCGCGTCTGGTCGCCTTTGCCGTAGACCGTGATGTCCTCGCCCCTGAGCGCCTGCAGGATGAAGTTTGACACCACGCGGCCGTCGTTCTCGGCCATCCTGGGTCCGTAGGTGTTGAAGATCCTGATAATCCTGATGTCCACGCTGTTTTGGCGATGGTAGTCCATGAACAACGTCTCGGCGACCCGCTTCCCCTCGTCGTAGCAGCTCCTGATGCCAAGCGTGTTCACATTGCCCCAGTACGATTCGATCTGCGGGTGGACCTGAGGGTCCCCGTAGACCTCCGAGGTCGACGCCTGCAGGATCCTCGCCCTCACCCTCTTGGCGATGCCGAGCATGTTGATCGCCCCCATGACGCTCGTCTTGATCGTCTTCACCGGGTTGTACTGGTAGTGGATCGGCGAGGCGGGGCAGGCGAGGTTGTAGATCCTGTCCACCTCGAGGAGGATCGGTTCAGTGACGTCATGACGGATCAGCTCGAAATGGCGGTTCTCCAGCAGATGCGAGATGTTCCCCTTGCTTCCGGTGAAGAAGTTGTCGAGGCAGATTATCTCGTGCCCTTCCTTCAGGAGCCTCTCGCAGAGATGTGATCCGATAAAACCGGCGCCGCCGGTGACAAGCATACGCATTGGAGCCCCTTAACAGCCGTTTTACGCCCCGAACAGCCGTTCTACGTTCTCGTTCTACGTTCTAGGTCGGTTTTTACATCTCGCAGCTCGGCTTGCCGTTTCTGCCGATCGGCAGGTACTCGAAGCCGGCCTGATGCATCCGGTCCGGCTGGTACAGGTTCCTGCCGTCAAAAATGATCGGTTTGACGAGCAGGTTTCTGATCCGGTCGAAATCGGGGTTGCGATACTCGTTCCATTCGGTGATGATCACCAGCGCATCGGCCCCCTTCAAGGGATCGTACTGGTTCAGGCTGTATGCGATGCGGTCGCCGAAATGCTTCTTCGCCTCGTTGATCGCCTCGGGGTCGTGCGCCCGAACCTGCGCCCCCATCTCGAGGAGACGGTTTATGATGGTTACCGAAGGGGCGTCCCTCATGTCGTCGGTGCGCGGCTTGAAGGAGAGCCCCCAGACGGCGAAAACCTTCCCTTCCAGCGGACGCTCGCTCGAATCCCCCAGGCGGCGCAGGATCTTGTCGGAGAGCACGCGCTTTTGGCGGTCGTTCGCCTCCTCCACCGCGCTGAGCAGGTTGAAGTCGAAGCCGCACTCGTCCGCGGTCTTCACCAGCGCCTTGACGTCCTTGGGAAAGCAGGAACCGCCGTAGCCGACACCGGGGAAGAGAAAATCGTAGCCGATGCGGGAGTCGGAGCCGATCCCCTCCCGGACCGCCATCACGTCGGCACCCATCATCTCGCAGAGGTTGGCGATCTGGTTCATGAAGGTAATACGGGTCGCCAGCATGGCATTTGCGGCATACTTGGTCATCTCGGCGCTTCTGATGTCCATGACCAGGAGCCGGTTGGACTTGCGCATGAACGCGGAGTAGAGCTCCTTCATGAGCTCCGCGGTCCGGACGTTGTCGGTCCCGATCACGACCCGGTCCGGCTTCATGAAGTCGTCGATGGCCGCCCCTTCCTTCAGGAACTCGGGGTTTGAGACCACGTCGAATTCGATCTGCAACCCGCGCTGGGAAAGCTCCTCGGCGACGGCGACGCGCACCTTGTCCGCAGTGCCGACCGGCACGGTGGACTTGTCCACGATGATCTTGAAACCTTCCATGTGGCGGCCGATGGAGCGAGCCACGGAGATGACGTACTGCAGGTCGGCCGCGCCGTCGGCACCCGGCGGAGTCCCCACCGCGATGAAGTTGACCAAGGACTCCCTGACCGCGAACCCCAGGTCCGTGGTGAAGGTGAGCCTCCCCTCCTCGCAGTTGCGAAGCACCATCTCCTTGAGCCCCGGCTCGTAGATCGGAATGACGCCGCGCTTAAGGCCCTCTATCTTCTCCTCATCCACATCCACGCAGATAACATCGTTACCGCTCTCGGCAAAACAGGTGCCGGCAACCAGACCGACGTAGCCGGAACCAATCACGCAAATTTTCATTGACTGTTAACCCTCCGTGTGCAAATTAGCATTTGTATATAACACAAACAGCCTTGGTTACGCCAGAGTTTTCCCCGCCAGCAGTTCCCGCGACAGGGCCGCGAATTCCTCCAGCGAGAGCGTCTCGCCGCGCCTGCCGCCGTCGATGCCGCTTCGGGAGAGCGCGGCCTGCAGCGAGCCGTCCTCCGAGCCGATCCCTGCCGAGCGCAGCGTGTTGAGGAGCGTCTTCCGGCGCTGGTTGAAGGCCGCCTTCACCACCCGCCGGAAGAACTCCTCGTCTCCCACCTCGACCCTGGGGCGCTCCAGCGGCGTGAAGCTCAGCACCGCCGAGTCGACCTTGGGAACCGGCCTGAAGGCGCCGGGCTTCACGATGAACTCCCTGCGGATATCGAAATGGAGCCTGAGCAGCACGGTCAGCGCCCCGTAATCCTTGCAGGCCGGCGCAGCCACCAGCCGGTCCCCGACCTCCTTTTGCAGCATCAGCACGAGCCGCTCGAAGAGTCCGCTGCACTCCATGAAGCGGAACAGCACCTGTGAGGAGATGTTGTAGGGAAGGTTGGCGGCGACCTTCCACTTCCTGGCGCCGCCGCGGGAGCTCAAGAGCTGCTGCAGATCGACCCTGAGGATGTCGCCGTGCCCGATCTCCACGTTGGCTGCGCCGGCGAACTCCGCTTCCAGGATCGGCAGCAGGTCCCGGTCCCATTCGACGGCGAGAAACTTCGCCCCGCTGGCTGCGAGCAGCTTGGTGAGCGCGCCGCGCCCGGGTCCCACCTCCAAAATGGCGTCCTGCGGGGTCGGGGCGACGCAGGAGACGATACGCGACAGCACGTTGTCGTCGATCAGGAAGTTCTGCCCCAGTGATTTTTTGGCGCGCATCTTTTCCATCTCTTAAGCCTCCTTGAGCCGTACCGCGAGCCGGTCCAGCGGCCAGACGGGGAGCGCGTCCAGGTCGAAGCCGCTTCTGAAGCCGGCGTTTAGGTAAAAATCCCCGGGGACCGCGATCATCGCGGCGTTGTCGGCGCAAAGAGCCGGAGACGGCATGGAGAGCTCGACCCCCTGCTCTGCGGCAAAGCGTGCCATGGAGCGGCGCAGGGCGCTGTTGCATGCCACCCCCCCGGCGACCACTACCCGCTTGATGCCGGTGGCGGCGACCGCAGCGGCGGTCTTCTTGACCAGCACCTCGCAGACGGCCGCCTGGAAGGATGCGGCAAGATCGTTCACGCCGGCCCCCCTGGACTCCGGGAACTTGGTGACGTGGGTGAGCACCGCGGTCTTCAGCCCCGAGAAGCTGAAATTGTAGCTGCCGTCGTGCATAAGCGGCCGCGGGAACTTGATCGCCTGCGGGTTGCCGGTGGCGGCCAGCCGGTCGATCGCCACCCCGCCCGGGTAGGGAAGGCCGATCAGTTTGGCCACCTTGTCGAAGGCCTCGCCCGCCGCGTCGTCCACCGTCTGCCCCAGCGTGGTGTAACGCCCGACCCCGTCCACCCGGTAGAGATGCGAGTGCCCCCCGGAGACGGCCAGGGCGATGAAAGGGAACTGGACCGGGGCCTCCAGGAACACGGCGAGCAGGTGTCCCTCGATGTGGTTCACCCCTACCAGCGGGATGCCGCGCCCCAGGGAGAGCCCCTTGGCGACCGAAATGCCGACCAGCAGCGCACCGGCCAGCCCGGGCCCCTGCGTCACGGCCACCCCCTCGATGTCGCGCAGGCCGACCCCCGCCTCCAGGAGCGCCTGCTCGACCACCAACGAGATCGACTCCAGGTGTTTGCGCGACGCTATTTCCGGGACCACGCCGCCGTACTCGGCATGGATGCTGATCTGGGAGGCGATGACGTTGGAGAGGACGGTCCTGCCGTCCCTGACCACGGCGGCCGCAGTTTCGTCACAAGATGATTCGAGTGCAAGAAGTAGCATAAAAAATAGAGAGGGCACAGACGACGTGCCCTCTACGGCTCCTAGTATGGAAAAGAGAAATGATGAAAATCTGAAACGGGTCACCTGCCCAAACAGCAAGCTGACTCGCGCCAATCTGCAACTAATTAAACCTCCCCCCTTTGAAAAAGGGGGGTCGGGGGGGATTTGGCAACGCCGGCACCTGCGAGGCAAATCCCCCTAAATCCCGGCGTTGTCCGGTTAGAAAAATGCATCTGTACATTTCGACTCAAACCCACTGCTTTTCACCCTCCCCCAGCCCCTCCCATCAAGGGAGGGGGGCTTAAAGTCCCCTCCCCAGCCCCTCCCATCAAGGGAGGGGGGCTTAAAGTCCCCTCCCCAGCCCCTCCCATCAAGGGAGGGGGGCTTAAAGCCCCCTCCCCAGCCCCTCCCATCAAGGGAGGGGGGCTTAAAGTCCCCTCCCCAGCCCCTCCCATCAAGGGAGGGGGGCTTAAAGTCCCCTCTCCCCTGGTGGGAGAGGGCTAGGGAGAGGGGGGAAAAGGGCCAGCGCAAGAAGTAAACCGGACACTGCTGCCTAACTCCCCCTTTTTCAAAGGGGGAGTTTTTGCGGCAAAGGCTACAGCAGGTTCGCCGCCAGCTCCGCCAGCTCGGACCTCTCACCCTTGGTCATGGTGACGTGCCCGGAGATGGTCTGCTCCTTTAAACGCTCCACCACATAGGTGAGCCCGTTGCTCTCGGCATCCACATACGGATTGTCGATCTGGTCGGGATCGCCGGTCAGGATGATCTTGGTCCCCTCCCCGGCCCGGGTCACGATGGTCTTGATCTCGTGCGGTGTGAGGTTCTGGGCCTCGTCCACGATCATGTACTGGTTCGGGATGGAGCGCCCCCTTATGTAGGTGAGCGGCTCGATCTCCAGGATCCCCATCGCCATCAGCTCCTTGTACCCCTTGCTGTGGCGCTTTTCCCCCTCGTGGCCGCTCAAAAGGAGCTCGACGTTGTCGAAGATCGGCTGCATCCAGGGGGAGAGCTTCTCCTCGATGTCGCCGGGGAGAAAGCCTAGGTCGCGCCCCATCGGGAATACCGGGCGCGATACCAGGAGCCGGTTGTAGACGTTTTCCTCGGCCGTCTTTTGCAGGCCGGCGGCTATGGCGAGCAGGGTCTTCCCGGTTCCGGCCTTGCCGACCAGGGTGACGATCTTGACGTTGTCGTCCAGGAGCGCATCGAGTGCGAAGGACTGCTCGCGGTTTCTGGGGAACAGGCTCCAGACCCCTTCCTTTCCGACCCCCTGAAGCGGCACCATGCGCCCGAGCCCCTGGTCGAAGCGGCCGATGGCGCTGTGCGAGTGGTTTGCGGCCTCGGTCAGCGTGACAAACTGGTTCGGCAGCAATCTGGCATCGAGCTCCAGCCACCCCTGGCTGTAGAAACGATCGATGACATCGGCCTGCACCTCGAGGTTGGCAACCCCGTCGAAGAGATCGTCGATGGAGACCTTGTCCGATTCGTAGTCCTGCGCCGCGAGCCCCAGGGCGTCCGCCTTGATGCGCAGGTTGGTGTCCTTGGTGACCAGGATCACCGGCACGGTCGGCTCGGACTCCATGAGGTCCACGGCGACCGCCAGGATCCGGTTGTCGCCCCGCTGCTCGCGCAGTTCGGGGGGGAGTCTCTTCATCACGTTCTCTTCGTAGATCTCGATCCTTAGGGTACCGCCGTTTGCCAGCGGCAACCCCTTGGAGAGCGACCCCTCCTTGCGGTAGGCGTCCATGAGCCGGGAAAACTGCCTCGCGTTGCGGCCGGTCTCGTTCATGTCCTTCTTGAACCGGTCGATCTCCTCGATGACGGTGATCGGGATGATGATGGAATTGTCCTCGAACCTGGTGAGGGCCTGCGGGTCGTACAGAAGAACGTTGGTATCGAGCACGTAGATTTTCTTCATAGTCACCCCCTGTACATTGTCACCGTTGAAAGAAACCGCCAAGTTGCCCTGCATGGTGCCTGAAACTTCCCGCTGCGAGATGGTGCCTGACATTGATAGCTTTGCCCTTTGCCCTTTGTGCTATTTGCTTCCTGTTTTCAGAGGGGGAGGGAGTCCAAAGAACCCCCTTGAAGGGGAGAGAGATTCTAGAAATCCCGCCCCTTCCCCGACTTAAGTTCGTGCAGCGCCTTGAGGAAATACGAGATATCCTCCTCCCTGTTAAAGAATCCGGGGCTCACCCTGACGGCCCCCCCGGGGTAGGTGCCGATGGTTCTGTGCACGTCGGGGGCGCAATGCAGCCCGGCCCTGACCGCTATGTCGTAGCCGCTGTCGAGGAGATAGCCGAGGGTCGCAGGATCATGCCCCTCCAGGTTGAAGGAGACGGCTGCTCCACGCTCCCCCTGCGCAGGTCCGTAGACGGTGACGCCGGGGGTGGCACGTAGCCCTTCCAGGAGCTGCTCCACCAGAAGCTTCCCCTTGGCCCTGACCGCCTCCATTCCCGTCTCCAGCAGGAAGTCGAGACCCGCCTTCAACCCCGCCAGGGCCGGGGTGTTCGTGGTGCCGCTTTCGAAACGCTCGGGGAGCTCCTCGGGCTGGTCCGGACTGCTCGCATTGCCGCCGGTCCCCCCCACCTGGAGCGGCTCCAGCCTGAGCCCCTCGGCCAGGGCGAGGATGCCGGTGCCGGGAGGGCCGTAGAGCCCCTTGTGCCCCGGTGCGGCGAGCAGGTCGATGCCGTCCTCTTCCATGTCGAGCGGGAAATAGCCGGCGCTTTGGGCCGCATCCACCAGCAACAGCGCCCCCCCCTGTCGCGCGCTGCGGGCGATCTCGCCTATCGGCTGGACGGTCCCGGTCACGTTGGAGCAGTGGGCAAGCGCCACCAGCCTGGTGTTGGGGCGCATGGCGCGGGCGACGTCCCGCTCCGACACCAACCCGTCCCGGTCCGCCTGCACGAAGGTCAGCTCCACGCCGCGGCTGCGCGCCAGGTGCAGCGGACGCAACAGGGCGTTGTGCTCAACCGTGCTGGAGATTACGTGATCGCCGGGCTTCAAAAGTCCGTTTACCGCGATGTTGAGCGATTCGGTGGCGCTGTGGGTAAAAATGAGGCGGGACGAGTCTGAGACGCCGAAGAAGCAGGCCAGGGCAGAGCGGGCCGCGAAGACGATGCGGGCCGCGGCAAGGGACTGGCGGTAGCCTCCCCTTCCGGGAGCCACACCGACCTCCCGCATTGCAGCATCCATTGCTCTGTATACGGAATCCGGTTTCGGGAATGAAGTTGCAGCGTTATCGAGGAAGAGCGACATGTCTAATTACTAGCACTTTAGAGGGTGTTTGGCAACTCTTTCATGAACAGCTGGAACCGGCTAGGAGACGAGCTCAAGCGGCTCGCAGGGGGGAACGGCAAGTTCGGCGAGGAGCCTGTCGGTGAGGAGTTTCTCCACCGCTTCGATGGCGGCATCGGACCCTTCCACATTGTCGACCTTGCCTCCGGCCATCATGCCGTGCCCCCCGGCGCTGCCGATGCCGGCAACCAGCTTGCGGATCAATTCGCCGGCGTTTAGCTGCTCGCTCGAGGTCCTGATGGAGAGGATCATCTCGGTGCTGTAGTACCCCATGCAGAGCACCGTCTCCATCCCCTCCAGCCGCAGCAGCAGATCGGCCAGTTCGGCCACCACTTCGGGGAACTGCACCTCCTTGAGCTCGGCCACCAGCACGTTGCCGTAGATGGTGGCGTGCTCCAGGGCGCTGTGCAGCGCGGCGAAGTACTCCCTGGGAAGGCGGGGCCGGGTGATGCTGTTCAGAAGGGTCTTGTTGGTGAGCGGAAACAGGACGAGGTAGGCGTCCCGGTCCGGGCGCCTCGCCTCGCGCCCCAGGTCCTGGGTCTCGGACTTGATGGCATAGAAAAGGGCGGTGGCGAGCTTGGTGCCGAGGGATACCCCCTGCACCTTCAGGTACTCGTAGAGGATGGTGGCGGTGGTGCCGTAGTCGGGGCGGATATCGACCCACCTGCAGGCGGCACTGGCCTCGCGCATCGGGTGGTGGTCGATGACGATGTCGACCCGTGATTCGGGAGGAAGCGAGTTGTTGCCGGTCTGCGGCTGGCTGTCCAGGAGGCAGATCACCTGGAACATCTTGAGTTCTATCAGGGGGAACGGGGTGAGCGGTATCTGGAGCAGCTTCGCCATGGCGAGGTTTTCGCTCCTGCCGATCATGCCGGAAAAGGCGATCACCGCCTCCCGGTTCAGCCGGACTGCGAACAGGTGCCTGAGAGCCATGGCTGAGGCGAGCGAGTCCGGGTCCGGGTTGTCGTGCACGATGATCAGTATCCTGCCTCGCCCGCTTACCCAGGTGAGCATGGCATCCGTATAGGCCAACAGGTTAGGCAGTCTCTCGCTAAGTACCAAAACCCACCCCCGAGGAAAAAGCCTTGCGAACCACTGTAGTGTATACCAGGGCGCCGGGTAAGGCAAGGAGCCCGGAAGCGGGGGGAATCTCAGGGAAGTTTAACCGGCGGAAGATCAGCGCCCAATAAGTAACCCGATTAGCGTCAATCTTCAGTAGGAGGCTCGATACTCGCTCCCCCCTTTGAAAAAGGGGGGTCGGGGGGGATTTCGCCCAAGGCGACACAGAGTGCAGCTTTGCAACTAACTGCAAATCCCCCTAAATCCCCCTTTTTCAAAGGGGGACTTTCAGCCGCACCCAACGTTACTGAAGATCAGCGCTAATCGGTATAAGTAATTCATGGCTTAACTTAACATGATTAGCAACAATCTTCCGCTATCAACAACTCTCCCTCCCCTTCAAGGGGAGGGTCGGGGTGGGGATGGGGTAGAGTCTGACCCAGAGCACCCCCCCATCCCCCTCCTGTCCTCCCCCTTGAAAGGGGAGGGACGTACAGCGGAAGATCATTGCTAATCAGGATGATGTTTGAAGATTGCAGGCAAGGAGGGGGAGATGGAATCGCGTAATCGGGACAAAAAAAAGGGGGGCATAACCCCCCCAGTCCAAACACAGGAAAAAGCGCGGTCAGAACCTGCCGCGAATCAGTTCGGCAGTAGCGACGATGGTGGTATGTCCCCGGGAATCGATCTCCCTGATTTCAGGGATGATGGTCGGCATGGAGAATTTCACCTCGCCGTTCTCCAGCTCGGCCAGCGACCTGGTAGTGGTCACGGCACCGTAGGTGGCGCCGACCAGCACGCCGGCCGCTGCGCCGTAGCCGATATAGTCGAGGTGCCGGCCGGGATGCTCGGTGAACGCCAGCACGGCAGCGCCGACCAGTGCGCCGGAGAGGGCGCCGTAGAAGACGTCCTGAAAGATCGTTTTGAAGGCATTTTCCGCTGCATAGCAGGGGTTGGCAATGGTTAGCAAGGTGATCGCCAGGAGCGCGCCGCGCTTTATGCTGTACATGTGACCCCCTTTCGCATCGGCACAAGAATCACCGTCCATCATGCAAAAGTGAGGCCACCCGCAAAAACGAAGCCATCAGCGCCATAACCGACTGATTTGTATCGAAAAACAGGGCAAAACCTGCTCATTAAAGACCGGACCGGGTCATCCTCATGTGTTCAAAAAGCCACACCTAAACGGTCTCCACCGGCCCAGCATGCTGATTTACTTGACTTATGTCAAAAAACGTCAAAGGACGGGGGTGTTGCAAAATTACTACAGGACGTCCTGCAGCTCCCTGACCAGCTCGATCTCATCCTCCCGGCTCACCACCAGGCCGTTCAGCCTGGCGCTCAGCACCAGGTCGAGCAGTTCCCGGTAGCGCGGACCCTGCCGGACCCCCAACTGTTTCAGGTCGTCGCCCCCTATCTGGCTGCGCACGCCGTGCAGCTTGGTGAAATAGAGCGAGATCAGCCGCTTCACCTCGGAGCTGCGGCTTTTCGCCATCTGGTACAGCAGCACCTCCACCGACAGCCCCCTCAGGAAGAAGTAGACCTCGCTGTTGTCGAGCTTTCCCTGACCGGCGAGTCTCGCTTCCATGGCGGCGATCAGCTCTTCCCCCTGCTGGCGCATCTCGACCAGCCTCTCCTTGTAATGTTCGCTGACGGCAAGACGGGTACAGGTCCCCCAGAACTGGTCATAGGAAAGGGTCTCGCAGATGGCGAGGAAATAAACGGCCCATTTCTCGTAGGGGCGCTCCAGGTAGAGCAGGTCGAACCAGGAGACGATGTAGCGCACCTCCTCGAGGGTGCCCTGCATCGGGACGCTGAGCTCAAGGCTTGGGTGAATGAAGCGGAACAGCCCCAGGGACGCCATGCGCCAGATTCCCTTCAGCGGCTCCTTTTCCCTGAGGATCTGCACCAGCTCCGAAAGGAGTCTCTTCCCCCCCAGCTTCTCCAGAAAGTCCATCTTGACCGCGTTCCTGATCAGGTCCTCGGTGTGCCTGGCGATCTTGAAGTTGAGCCGCTGCTCGAAGCGGATGGCGCGGAAGACACGGGTCGGGTCCTCGACGAAGGAGAGGTTGTGCAGCACGCGGATCACCTTGGCCTGCAGGTCCCGGTAGGCGCCGAAGAAATCGATCAGCTGACCGAAGGCTGTGCCGTTCAGGCGGATGGCGAGCGTATTGACGGTGAAATCCCGCCGGTACAGGTCCATCTTCAGCGAGGAGCGCTCCACGGTCGGCAGGGCGCCGGGCGAGACGTAGTACTCAAGGCGGGTGCTTGCCACGTCGATCTTGAAACCGTCGGCAAAGACGATCACCGCCGTGCCGAATTTCTGGTGGCTTTTCACCCGGCAACCGTGCTGTGCGGCGAAGGCTTCGGCGAACAGGATGCCGTCGCCGTCCACCGTCACGTCCACGTCCATGTTCTGGTGCCCCAGCAGCAGGTCCCTGACGAAGCCACCCACCGCGTAGACGGCCAGCTCCAGCCTGTCGCCGGTCTCCCCCAGGTGGTGCAGTATTTCGATGCTGCGCCGGGACAGGTGCTTTTTCATGAGCCCCTCGACCCCGCGGCTCTTCACCTGGGTGGCGTCGCGGGCCAGGTCGTAGATCGCCTCGGAGCCCAGGCTGTAGCGCAACAGGTCGGTGCGGGTCACCACGCCGACCAGGCGCCCATTGGAGAGTACCGGAACCAGCCGGGCGTCGCCTCCGACCATGTAGGACTGGATTTCAGTGATCGGCGTCTCGGGCGATGCGGAGAAAAACTCGGAGTGCATGTACTCTGCCGCCGGCACCTGCCCGAGGTTGTGGTAAAGCGCCTTCTCCACGGTCTTGCGCGAGATGATGCCGCAGACGGTCTCCCCGTCCAGTACCGGCATGGCGCTCACGTTGTAGCGCACCAGCCGCTCGCGCGCCTCCTCGATGGAGCACTCCGGCGGCAGGGTCTTCACCGGTGAGGACATGATGTCCCCTGCCACCCGCCTCGGGTCGACCCGCTTGCGCAGCACCGCCTCAAGCTGCTCCAGCACCTGGATCAGGGTGAGTCCCTTTATGGTGGCCGAGGCAGCCGTGGCATGCCCTCCCCCGCCCATCTCGTGCAGGATCTCGCCGACCCTGACCTCGGGAACCCGGCTCCTGGCGATGACCAGGACCCGGTCGGCCATGCCGACCACCAGGAAGAGCGCCTGCAGATTCTCCATGTCCCGGATCATGTGGGCCAGGTTCGCGATGTCCCCCACGTAGCGGTCCACCGAGGCATGGGCCACCGACACGTCGATCCCCTTGAGCGAGCTGGTCTTGAGCGAGGTGAGCAGGTCGTTCAAAAGCGACACCTGCTCGGCTGTGAGCTCCTTGCCGATGGAGTCGGCCACCTCGTTGAGATTCGCCCCCCGCTCCAGGAGCCAGGCGGCGGCCGCGTAATCCTCGACGGTGGTCGAGGGGAAGGTGAGGTTGCCGGTATCCTCGTGGATGCCGAGCATCATCACCGTCGCCTCGTACGGGTTCACCTCGATCCCCTGCCGCATCAGCATCCCGGTCAGGATCGAGGTGGTGGAGCCGCAGGAGCGGATCACTCCGCCGCTGGCGGGGATGTCGCCGGAGCTTTTGGGGTGATGGTCGTAGATGTGCACCTCGACCCCGCCCCCCTTGGCGAGATCGCCGAACCTGGCGATGCGGGAGGAGTGCTGGCAGTCGACGATGATCAGGCGGGTGATGCGGGAAAAGTCGACGTCTTTCAGGCGGGTGAATTCGAGAGGGGTGGCAGCCGGCTTCTGCAGAAAGTCCCTGACCCCCTTCTCCTGGGCGCCGGAGAAGGCGAGCAGCGCCTCCGGGTAGAGTTTTTTGGCGGCGACCATGGAGCCTACGCAGTCGAAGTCGGCGTTCACGTGGGTCGTGATGACATCCATCAGCAGACCGTCACGGCCGCGTACGCCACCACCCTTTGCAGGTCGCCGTTCACCTCGCCGCTGGTGGCGTAGCTTACCAGCCGGCTCGAGGTGGCCCCCAGCGCCTTGGCCGCCACCAGCATCACCGCGGTCGGCACCACGCCGCACATGGTGATGTCCTTCTCACGGCAGACCTTCAGGAGCGCCTCGGGGTTCATGGCGGCCAGCTCCGCCAGCGCCAGTTCATCCTTTATCCTGGCGGCCCGGGCCGATTCGTAGTGGGTCATGTCGGAACTGGCGACGATCAGCACCTCGTCGGCGTATTCGGAAACGGCTCGGGCAAGACCCTCGCCGAGCGCGGAAAGCGAGTCGAAGTCGGCCGGGGCGAGGCAGAGCGCGGCAATGCTGACTCCGGGATTTCGGTACTGCAGGAAAGGGATTTGCACTTCGATGGAGTGTTCGAACCGGTGCGCCGAGACATCCTCGCGGACCACGGGCGCATGCTTCAGGATCAGCTTGGAGAGGCGGCTGTTCACCGGGACCGGACCGAGCGGCGTGAGCCATTCACCGCACGGCGAGAGTGCAGCGGGGGAGCCGACTCCGGTGTGGTTAGGCCCTATCACGAGCACCGCCTCGGGGACCCTGACCGCGCCGTAGACGCAGCCTGCCACCTTTCCCGAGTAGATGTATCCGGCATGAGGGGCGATGATGCCGATGACCCGCCCGGCCTCGCCCTCCGGCACCATGGAGACCAGTTCCTCGCGGAGCTGATCCGGATCCTTCGTGTAGAACTTCCCGGCAACTGCCGGTAGACGTACCATGCCACCCTCCGATCTGCGAGAAGCGCCTCTGCCGGGCAGGTATTCCTGCCGCACTGCGCGCCAGAAGTATTCTAACGCAGCACCGGCTAAGGTTCAACAGAATCCAGTGGCAGTGCAGGCTGGTCCGCGAAGGGGTCCGGCGGAGCGAGCTCCTGGATCTCCTTGAGCGTCGGAAGCGAAGCGAGGTCCTTCAGGCTGAACAGCTCCAGGAACTCCCGGCTGGTGCCGTAGATGAGCGGCTTGCCGGGAACGTCCTTCTTGCCGAGGATCCTCAGCAGCTTCTTCTCCAGGAGGGTTTTCAGCACCCCCCCCGAGTCGACCCCGCGCAGGTACTCGACCTCGGCCCTGGTAACCGGCTGCCGGTAGGCGATGATGGCGAGCGTCTCCAGTGCGGACTGGCTGAACTTGACCCCCTTGCTCTTGGTGAGCCTCCTGATGTAGTCGGCGTGCTCCGGCCGGCTCCGGAACTGGTAGCCGCCTGCCACCTGCGCCAGGATGATGCCGCGCTCCCCGGCGCTGTACTCCTCGACCAGTTCCTCTAGAGCCAGGCGGATGTCGGCACGCTCGTGCTCCTCCAGGATCAGGGCGAGCCGGTCCAGCGACAACGGATGGTCATGGATGAAGATGAGACTCTCGACGATGGCCTTTAGCGACTTACCCGACAACTAACCCCTCCATTTCCAGATCTTCAGCTTTGACGGCATCGGTTATCACATCATCGTCCTGCGAGCTGGAGGTGAGCCAGATGGCTCCCAGGCTCTCTACCTGGGTGATTTTTATCAGTTTCAGCTTGCAGAGCTCCAGTATGGAGAGGAAGGTGACCACCAGCAGGTCGCGCGTCATGCCGTCGCTGAAGAGCGCGTCGAAACTGATCGTCTTTAACTCGTGCAGCAGGGAGAGTACCTCGCTGATCCGGTCGGCGATGCTGATCCCGTCCGTCACCACGTTGTGGAAGGTCTCCACCGAGACCCGCGCCAGTACCCGCTGGAACGCCTCGATCAGGTCGAAGAGCTCCACGTCGGCCGGCTCTTCATTAGGCACCAGTTCCGCAAGCTCCGGGGAGTCGAACTTTCTGGCGAAGACGTCGCGCCCCAGCAGGTTGCGGCTGGAGAGCTGATGGGAGGCGTCCCGGTAGCGCTGGTACTCCAGGAGCCTTCGCACCAGTTCCGCGCGCGGGTCCTCTGCCTCAGCCTCCTCCTCGTCCTGGGTGACCGGGAGCAGCATGCGGGACTTGATCTGCAGAAGCGTCGCCGCCATCACCAGGAACTCGCCGGCGATGTCGAGGTTCAGCTCCTTGAGCAGCTCCATGTACTCCAGATACTGCCTGGTTATGGCAGCGATCGGGATGTTGTAGATGTCCAACTCGTTCTTCTTGATGAGGTGGAGCAGCAGATCGAGCGGACCCTCGAACTCCTCGATCTGCACCCGGTAGGCGTTTTCCAGGGCGTCGGAAAAGAGGTTGCTTTGCATGCTTTCGAGGGGCAAAAGGGCTCCAAAAGTAAAAAAATTGTTCTACGTTCTACGTTCTACGTTCTACGTGCTACGTTCTACGTGCTACGTGCTACGTTCTACGTGCTACGTGCTACGTGCTAAGGTCTACGTGCTACGTTCTACTTTGTCAGACTCTCCCCCCTTTGAAAAAGGGGGGCTGGGGGGGATTTAGCCTAGGTTGCTACGCAGCATAGTTAGCGACTAAATGCAAATCCCCCTAAATCCCCCTTTGTCAAAGGGGGACTTTTCAAATCGGGATTTGTCAAAGGAGGCGTTGTTGCTTTTACACCTTGAGCGCGGCACGCGCCTCTTCCATGGTCTGCCGCGCCACGACTTCCGCCTTCCGGCTCCCCTGCGCCAGAACCTCGGCGACCAGACCTTCCTGCCGGGCCAGTTCCTCGCGCTTGGCCCGAAACGGCGCCAGGGTGTCGATCATGCAGCCGGCCAGGATCTTTTTGCAGTCGACACAGCCAATCTGTGCGCCGCGGCAGGCGACCACGATCTCGTCCCTCTTCTCCTGAGGCACGTAGAGCGAGTGCAGCGTGAAGGCGACGCAACGGTCCGGCTCCCCCGGGTCTCTCTTGAACGGGCGCAGCGTGTCGGTCACCATGGACATCACCTTCTTCCTGGTCTCCTCGGCATCGTCGGAGAGAAAAATGGCGTTGCCGTAGGACTTGCTCATCTTCCTGCCGTCGATCCCCAGCACCTTCGGCGTCTCGGTCAGGAGCGCGGCAGGTTCAGGGAACACCTCGCCGTAGAGATGGTTGAAGCGCCTCGCGATTTCCCTGGTGATCTCCAGGTGGGGAATCTGGTCCTGACCTACCGGGACCTTTTGCGCCTTGTAAACGATGATGTCCGAGGCCATCAGCACCGGATACCCCAGGAAACCGAAAGTGGAGAGGTCCTTCGTGGTAAGGTTTTCCTGCATCTCCTTGTAGGTCGGATTGCGCTCCAGCCAGGAAACCGGCGTGATCATGGAGAGGATCAGGTTCAGCTCGGCGTGCTGCGGCACCCTGCTCTGCTCGAAGATGACGCTCTGCTCCGGGTCGATCCCGAAGGCGAGCCAGTCGAGCACCATCTCCTTGATGCTATCCTTGATGCCGTCCGTATTGGCGTATTCCGTGGTAAGAGAATGCCAGTCGGCGGCGAAGAAGAAGCAGTCGAACTCGCGCTGCAGTTCCAGCCAGTTGGACAGCACCCCGTGGAAGTGGCCCAGATGCAGTTTCCCGGTAGGCCTCATGCCGCTTACGATACGGTTTTTACTCATGATTACGGACTCCTTTGAATTTCGTTATCTCTACCCGATAGTGCTCCCCCCTTTGAAAAAGGGGGGCTGGGGGGGATTTGACGTTGCAACCGCGATGGAACTTTCCGAAACCCGCCTCACCTCATCATGAGCTTGGTCACGCCGAAAACGAGGTTGCTCTGCGGTCCGGCCACCAGATGCACGGCAAAACTGAGAGCCGGAGATATCACATAGCTGAAGACATCTGTGAAAAAAACCAGGGCTATGATGACGATCATCCCGAAAGGCTCGATACGCGCCAGCGCCATGGACGGCCCCTGAGGGAGCAGGCCGACCGCCACCCTCCCGCCGTCAAGCGGCGGCACCGGAATCAGGTTGAAGATGCCGAGCAGCAGGTTGATGTAGATGGAGAAGGCGAGCATCAGCGTGATCGGGTCAAGGAAGGTGGCAAGAAACGAGCCACTGGGAATGCCGGATCCCGCGTAGACCAGGACGCGCATGACCAGCGCCGATAAAAGGGCCAACGTGAAATTGGTGATGGGGCCTGCCGCGGCGACCCACATCATGTCCCTTTTCGGATGACGCAGGTTGTTGTAGTTTACCGGCACCGGCTTGGCCCAGCCGATCCCCACCACGAAGATCATCAGCGTCCCGAGGATGTCCAGGTGCTTGATCGGATTGAGCGTGAGCCGCCCCAGTGACCTTGCCGTATTGTCGCCCAGCTTGTCCGCGATGTAGCCGTGCGAGACCTCGTGGCAGGTGATCGCCATCAACGCCGGGACCAGCATGATCGAGACTTTGAGAAAGAACTGTTCCATGTATTCCTTTGACAGCTTTAGATATGAAGCCTATTTCTCTAACAGATCGAGGCGGGAAAGTCAACGACGGCGGGGAGATGGGGGAGATGTGCCCCATCCCCACCCCTACCCTCCCCTTGAAGGGGAGGGAGTGTTTGCGCCCTTTCCCCAAAGCTGCAGGATGACCGCCCCCGACAGCAGCACTGCCCGGCCGGCTAGAATGGTGCTGATATTGGCGCCGCCTGCAAAGGGGTACTTGAGGAGGATACCGAGGGTGGCAAAGCCTGCTGCGGAAGCAATAATGAACCAGGCGCCGTGATTCTTTTCATGCATGTATATGAGAGTCCTTCGTTACTTATGCGCTGTCTAGATTTGCGGCAGAAATCGCGGCAGGAATGCCGCTCATACGTGCTCCTCCCCCCGGAGGGGGGAGGTTGGGAGGGGGGAAGAAAGCTGGCTTCTGCAAAGAATTGGCAGGGTTTCCCCCTCCCTAACCCTCCCCCTCCGGGGGAGGGAACTGTTTGATATCGGGTGCTGGCCAATCGTCATAATTTCCTCTGAAGCTCAATCCAGCTGGATGGTCTGGTCGGTGATCTCGGTGAAGCTTACGTCGTGACTGACCAGGAAAAGCTGATCGTACCAGTGCTCGGTCACTTCCTCCTGCCCGACGTCGATGGCGCGAAAGGCCTTGGCCAGGTTCTCCCTGCGCTCGGCATCCAGGTTGGAGGTGGGCTCGTCGAAGAAGGCGATCCGGGCGCCGATGGTCTGCAGCAGGGCCAGCCGCAAGGCTACAACGGCACTCATCATCTGCCCGCCGGAGAGCTGATCGTCGGTCCGCTCCCGTATTTCGCCCTCCGCCATGTCCTTCAGCACGATCTGGTAGTTCTCCCCCCAGTAGAGTTCCTCGTCGGACTCGGAGATGCTGCGATAGATCCGGTCCGCCCGGAAGCTGATCTCCTCCCTGAAACGCTCGGAGAGCTGGCTGGAGACGTTCTTGAACACCTGGTTTCTCAGGAATTTAACCAGGTTCCCCTGCTCTTTTAATGCGTCGATGGCTGCCAGCTTCTTCGCGATCTCCTCTGCCACGGCTGCGAGCGCGACGATCTCTCCCTCAAGCCTGGCTACCCCCTCGGCAAGGCCGGTAATTTCAGCATTGAGGGTCGCCACAGCCGAGACCACCACTTCACGATCCTTTTTGACGCTCTCGTGCTGCTGCGGCTGGTACCCGGCCAGGAGTCCCTTCAACTCCTCCCGTTTTTCCGCCAGTTGCCCGTCGAGCTCATGAAGGCGCGCCTGATATTTGGTCAGCGTCTCCAGGCGCTTTTCCAGCTCTTCGGCCGCCTTCTGGTTGGCAATGAAGGCGTCCCGGTCCGGCTGGAACCGCTCCAGTTCCTCTCCGGCACCCTTGATGGCGTCAGCGAGCCCGGCATGGACCGCCAGAGCCGCCTTTTGCGCGGCAAACGCTTCAAGCACGGTCTCAAGCCGCACCTGGTGCCTCTCTATGGTCTTTTCGCGCTGGAGCACCCGCTCCTTGCTCGCTGCTAGTTCCCGCTTTTTCCCCTGCAACGACTCGCCACGGGCGTTCAGCTCGGCAAGCCTCAGGGCGCATCCCTGCACCGGCCCCTCCGCCTCCTTCACCCGGACGGCAAGGCTCTGCTCCAGCGACACGATGACGCTGCGCCAGCCGTCGCTCCAGGCGGAAATCTGGTCCCGGCGCTGCCGCGGGTCCTCCGAAAGGTGAAGCTCCACCCTCTGCTCCCCCGCAGATACAGCTCCGGTGAGCCCGGTCGAGACAAGCCAGACGTCAAGGGAGCTGACGAGAACTGCCGGCGCTATCTCGGAAAGGTTGCGATTGAATTCGGTCTCCAGGGCCTGCCGCTCCCTGCCGCCCTTCTCCAGTTCCAGGGCCACCTGCTCGACCCCGGCCAACTCCCGCGCGGCTCCCTGCGCCGATGCCACCTGGAGTGCGAGCGCCTCGGCACGCTGGTCCAGCCGAAGGATCTCGGCGTCCAGCAGCTCGATGCGCGAGCTGAACACCTCGGCTCCACCGCCGGCCTCGATATTCTTGCATGGCTCATGAAAGAAGGGACAATCGCCGGTGTCGATCTTTTCACGCCCCTCGATGAGGGAGAGCCTTCTGCCCAATAGCTCTGAGCGCTCACCCTGCACCCTTTCCAGCTCCGCCTGCCGGACGGCGAGCTCCCCCGCCTGGGCTTTCAAAGCAGCGCTTCCCGCCACCAGTCCGAGCCGCTCCCCGGACTGCGCGTCAATGGCGGCCATCCTGTCCAGCGCCACGAACAGATACGGCATGGTGTTCTCGATGCGATGAATGGGGAGTTCCCGGAAGAGGGCTCCTGAACGGTTCACCTGCGCCAGGGCGCGGCCGGCATCGGCCTCCGTCTTTTTCAGCTCGGCCAGCTCATCGCAGACCGACTTTTCCTCGTCGGCCAGACGCCTGGCGTCAGCCTCGATGCCGGCGCCAAGTTCTGCCAGCTCCCGGGTCTCGATGGCAAGCGCTGTGCCGATGCCGGACTGCTCCTTGTCGAGCTCGGCAAGCTTTCGCTCCAGCAGCAACTTCTGCTGCTCCCGGGCGCGCAGCACCTTGAGCCTCTCCTCGGCCTCGTCGTACCCCTTTTTCCCCTTGCTGGTGGCCGCAAGCACGGCCGCGGCGTTTCTGGACTGTTCCGCCAGAAGCTGCTGGGTCGCGACATGATCCTTCCCTGAATTGACCCGCTCCTCCAGCCCCTGCACCGCGCTTTGCGCCGAATCGATCCGCTCCTTTTGCGCATCGAGCCCGGAAACCAGGGCAGTCATCCGCTCCAGGTCGGCCAGCCGCAGCTCCAGCTCGGCGCGCTTTGCCGCGGAGATCCCCTTCAAGCCGGAGAGCTCAAGCTCCTTGGCCGGCAGCACGGCAACCTGCTCCATTTTCCCGGCCGCCTCCGCCTGCAGCGTGTCCATCTTCGCCAGGATGGTGCTGGCGAGCGTCTTGGTGCCGTCGAAGGTCTTGCGCCAGGCGTCGATGCCGAGGATCTCGTCAAAGGCGTCCTGGCGCTTGGTCGGCTGCCTGATCACGAAGGGACCGAGAAAATCGTTCTGGAAGGGGCCGATCACCAGCTTGAACTGCTCGGCAAGCGGCCTGGCGCCGGAGAGTCCCAGCAGGGTAGCGATGCGCAGCTCGGTCTCCTGGATGTTGGCATGCTCCTCCACCTCGAACACGCCGCCGCACCCCTTGGCGAGCAGCCACTTCCCCGCGGCTCCGACCGTTCTGGTCACCCGGTACAGCTCGCCCTCGGCCGGCTCGAAAACGACGCTGATCTCTCCCCTCTTGGTGCCGATGGTGAGGAAGCGCTCGGCGCGGGAGACGAAATCCTGGGCGCTCACGCCGAAAAGCGCATACCCTATGGCCTGGAAAATGGTGCTTTTCCCCGATCCGTTGGCGCCGGAGAGCACGTTGATGCCGGGAGAAAACGAGAGCTCGGTGTCGCGGTGCGACTTGATGTTCTTCAGATGCACGGAGACTATGCGCACGGGGCACCCCCGGCTGAAAGGAGCTCCAACAGCTCCTCCCCCTCGACATCCCCCTTCAGCACCAGGTCGCGTATGGCAAGGGAGAGCCGGACCAGCTCCTCCTCCCTCCCCTGATATTCGCTCTTCGCCTGGATCAGTTCGCCCAGCACATCGCGCTCGATCTCGGCGAGGCTCTTCTTGACCTTCTCCTCCCCTGCCCCGCCCGCCACCTGGGAGAGATGATTCTTAAGCTCCAGGTGCAGCGGATTGCAGAGTTCATGAAGGGCGAGCCGCAGGCGCTCACGACTCAGCTCGAAAGGGTGGAAACCGACCTTGCCGACAAGCCTCACCTCGATGAGCGGCGAGCGCGGGTCGTCGGAAGCCGGAAGCTTCTCCCGCATCCGCGAGCTGAAACGCTCCAGGGCCTCCCCGGCGTTGCCGGAGCCATCCAGATCGACCGTCACCACAAACATGGGACGGGGCGAGCTGTTCCTGAAGACGTGGTCCACACGCCCGTCCTCCAGGGTGACCAGGTAATACCCCTTGTCATAGCGCTCCTCGCCGAAATTTACGCAGTCAGGCGAGCCCGGATTAAAGGCGTAGGGCCTCCCCTGGGGGGTTGCGACTATATACGGCTTGTGGCCGTGGCCCAGCGCCACGTAGTCAAAGCATTGGGCCAGCGGCAGCGCCTCCTCCGGGCGGATGTTGCCGATCTCCACCGGCGAGTAACTCCAGATGCCGACGTGAAAGAGCAGGATGTTCAGTCGGGTGGTCACAGCCTCGCAGATGCGCGGCACATGGTTCCCCGCCTGGGAGCCGATATAGCCCAGGCCGTAGATGTTGACACCGTTGATCTCGATGTGCCCCCCGGCGCCCAGCTCCGGGTCGAAGGGGTCGAACCGGTAGCCCCCCTCGGGCGTGCGGCCGGGGCGCAGGAGGCTGATGTACCCAAGCTGGGAGAGCGCCTCCATCCACGAGACGCTGTCGCGGCGGTGGATCCAGTCGTGGTTCCCCTCGACGGCCAGGCAGGGAATACCGGCGTCCTTCAAAGGCTGCAGGATCTCGATGGTTTTGGCGAAGGTCTTGGGGAGGATCTGGCCGGTGTGAAACAGGTCGCCGCCGATCAGGAGAAAATCCACCCGCTCGCGCAGCGCATCGGCCACGATCTCCGCGAAGGTCGTGAAAAAGTCCTGGTAGCGCCTGGCATCGCAGCCGGAGCTGCGGTAGGTTTTTCCGAGATGGATATCCGAGGTGTGGATGAATCGAGTGGGCATCGAGTGGAGCTCCGGAAACGTGATGCATATGTATAACGCCGGCCAGCCGTGCAAGTCAAGTAAAGGCAGGGGTTAAAGGCAGGGGCTGGGGGCTGGGGGCTGGGGGCTGGGGGCTAGGGGCTAGGGGCTAGGGGCTGGGGCTGGGGCTGGGGCTGGGGCATCAGGAGGATCAACTCCCCTCTCCCCTGGTGGAAGAAAGCGTAGGTCGGGTTAGCCCTGAGGGCGTAACCCGACCTACCAGCTCACTCTCATCTCTCATCTCTCATTTGCAGCTACCGGCCGAAAATCTCGACGAAGAACTGCTTCATCGCCTCCCAGGATCGCTTGTCAGCCTTTTCATTATAGGCGGCTCCCTTGGTAGGATCGTTGCCCGCATTGATGTTGCTGAAGCTGTGCACCGCTCCGCCATAGTAGATCATCTGCCAATCCACCTTGGCAAGCCGCATCTCCTGCTGAAAAGACGCTACCTGGACAGGGGGCACATACGGGTCATCGGCACCATGCAGCACCAGCACCTTGCCGCGGATTTTCAGGGCATCTGCCGGAATCGGCGTATCGAGATTGCCGTGGAAGCTGACGGCCCCGCGCAGATTGGCTCCGCTTCGGGCCAGCTCCAGGGCAGTTGTGCCGCCGAAGCAGTAACCGATCACCGCCAGCCGGCCAGGATCGACCTCGGCAAAACTCGCCAGTTTGTCGAGTCCGGCCGCAGCTCGCGCCCTCATCAAACCGCGGTCGGTCCCCCGGTACTTTCCCGCCTCGGTCGCCGCAAGTTCGGGAGTTGCCGGACGCACTCCCTTGCCGTAGATGTCGGCAGCAAAGGCGACATAACCGAGCCCCGCCAGTTGCTCCGCCCGACTCTTCTCGTAAGGTCCCAGCCCCTTCCATTCATGAATAACCAGCACGCCCGGCCGCTTCTCCTTGGCCGCATCATCATAAGCGAGGTAGCCCTCAAGAACCGTCTCCCCCTGACGGTATTCCACCGTTTTTGTCACCAGACGGGCCTGCGCGGAGTGCGCGACCAGGACCATCACTAAAGCCAGCAGGAATTGTTTCATATTGCACCTCCTGAGTCCCTGTTATCGATTTCCGAATGAGCATTCAGGGCTATCTGCTCCCGAATCCCATCCGCTATGAAGTGTATCAGAGAAGGCGACTATGGCTAATCGTGAACGTACATCCCAACCGACACCTGCCGGCGTTACACGACTCTACTTTTACTGACGAGAAGGTCGCGTTGACAGCCAGGCGACATTATATATCATTAACCTTAAACCCGAATGCCTTAAGGAGAACGAACATGAAATCCGGGATCCGAAGCGGCTACTTTTACTTTCCAGTTTGGATGCTCCTTGCCGCAACGCTGCTGCTGAACGGTTGCGCCATTTTTGGGAAAGGCGGGCCATTTCGAGGGGGCGAGCCACCCAGGTTGGTTGCAACGCTGCAAAGCGTCCAGGAGGATTATGAAGAGGCAGCATTGGAGACAGCGGGAATTGAAGAGGCCTTAAGCGAGCTGGACGTTTCGGATGTTCTCGACCTGGAACAGGCTTATCAAGCGTTTTCGGAGAGCGCGGAGAGGATACAGGAGACGGGAAAACGCCTCATCGTACATGCCGACGAGATGCATTTCAGCGGCGCGTCCTACCTGGTCGAATCGGGCAAGTCCCCGACAGCGTGCGTTTATCCGCGCCTGCGGGAGCCTGAGGATAGCATCGCGGCTGAATACGGCGCCTATTTCAACGCGATTGCGGATAAGAGTTGGCAAGTAAAGCGGGCATTGAGAGCATACCAGTTCGACGTGAGCCAGATCCGGAATTACCTGTCGACCAACCTCACCCTTGGCGGGGTTGAAGCGATGGCCCCGGTCATCAGGAAGGCCCAGGTGGATGGCGACAGCCTGGAAGAGTCGCTAAGGCAGGCTCTGGCGGCGATTGAACTTGCGAAAGTCGCGAAGGCCCGGGCGGCGCTCCCCTCTCCCTGACCCTCCCATCAGCCTTCGCCAAGGCTACGGCTGGCAAGCCAGGGGAGAGTATCCACCCTCCCTTGACGGGAGTGGCTGGGTGACAGCCATTAAGTAGCCTGATTAGTTAATCTTCCGCACACTGCGCAAACACCCCCTCTCCCTTGATGGGAGAGGGTTGGGGAGAGGGTGAAAAGCTCGCACAAGCCTCACCCTCCCCCCCGCCCCCGCCCATCAAGGGAGGGGGAGCGACAGCAGGAGCTTAACTTAATCTGATTAGCGGCAATCTTCCGCTGTTCAGGTTCCTCCCCCTTCAAGGGGGAGGTCAGGAGGGGGATGGGGGAGTTTTTGCGCCGGAGCTGCCCCATCCCCACCCCAACCCTCCCCTTGAAGGGGAGGGAGTTTTTACAGCGGAAGATCAGCGCTAATCGGGTAACTTAATGGCAGTGGGGGCTGGTGCAGGCCGTAGGTTTTCCCGTCGGGCAACCACCCCGAGATTTACGCCTGGTTGATGGCGAGCTTTCTCATCAGGTCGTAGAGGGTCGGCCTGCTGATGCCGAGCTCTTCGGCGGCCTTCAGGACATTGCCGGACTGGCGCTCCATGGCCTCGATGATCATCTCCCGCTCCATCCTCTCCCTCGCCTCCCTGAGGGAGAACTGATCCCTCTTGGGCGGGAGGGTGGCCGGCGGCTCGACGTCGCAGCCCAGATCGAGCGGCCCCACGCTTGTACCCTCGCACATGATTACCGCGCGCTGCACACGGTTTCGCAGCTCCCGCACATTGCCGGGCCAGCCATGCCTTTTCAGGAAGGCGACCCCCGCCGGCGAGAAGCGCAGCGGCTTCTTCTTGTTTTCCTTGGCGTACTGCCTGAGAAAGGTTTCCGCGATGAGCAGTATGTCGTCGCCGCGATCGCGCAGCGGGGGGAGCTTGATGGTGATTACCCCGATCCGATAGTAGAGGTCCTCCCTGAAGCGCCCCTCCTCGATCGCCTTGGCGATATCGACGTTGGTGGCGCAGGTGGTCCTCGCGTCGATGGAGATATCGTCCCTCCCTCCCACCCTCTGGATGGTCCCCTCCTGGAGAAAACGCAAAAGCTTCACCTGCAGGTTCACCGGGAGCTCGCCGATCTCGTCCAGGAACAGCGTCCCCTTCTGGGCGAACTGCAGCCTCCCCTGCACCGTGATGTGGGCGCCGGTAAAGGCCCCCTTTTCGTGCCCGAACAGCTCGCTTTCCAGCAGGTTTTCCGGAATGGCGCCGCAGTTTATCGCGACGAACGGCCCCTTGCGACGCAGGCTCGCCTCGTGAATCGCGCCTGCCACCAGTTCCTTCCCGGTGCCGCTCTCCCCGGTGATCAGGATCGGCGCGTTTGCCGCGGCCACCTTGCGGATGGTGGCGAAGATCGCCTGCATCTCGGGGCATGAGCCGATCATCCCCCATTGGCCGTCAGGATCCGCTAGAGCGCACTCGCTTTGCCTGATGTTTTGTTCCTCGATGTTGGAGAGGTGGAAGGCGCGGCCGATGATGACCTTGAGCTCGCTCAGCACCGGCGGCTTGGCGTAGAAGTCGAAGGCCCCCATCCGCATCGCCCTCAGGGCGTTCTCCCTCTCGTTGTTGCCGGTCAGCATGACGATCTTCACCGCCGGATTGATCCCCAGCATCTCCTCAAGGCAGCGAAATCCCTCGACGGAGCTGTCGGTGTGGGGCGGCAGGCCCAGATCGAGCACGACCACGCTCGGGCTCTCGGAGCGGAAACAGGCCAGGGCCTCCCTGGCATCGGCGGCCAGAATGACCTGGAAGTCCTGGTTCAAGCCCCACTTCAGCTGCTGACGAATATCCTCGTTGTCATCTACGATCAGTAGTTTTTTCACGGCACTCTCCCTTCATGCTGCCTGTGTAATCACCCCGACCCCTTCGGTCGCGGCTACCGGGAACCATACCGTGAAAACGGTACCATCCCCTTCCACGCTGGACACCTCGATCCTGCCACCGTGCGCGGCGATGATCTGGCGGCACTGGTACAGCCCGATGCCGAGCCCGGTGAGCTTTGTGGTGTGAAAGGGGGCGAACAGTTCGCTTCTGACAAAACGCGGCGACATGCCGCACCCCTTGTCGGTGACCCTGATGAAGGGGGCGCCGGCAAAGCCCACCTCCGCCAGGATGGGAGCCCCCTGCTGTGAAGCCTCCACCCCGTTCAGGAAAAGGTTCAATACCACCTTCTGGACTTCCTCCTCGTCGACCATGACCGTCTCGCGGCTCCCCTGCACGGTGATCGGATGCCCCTGCACCAGCCGGGCGGAGCGCTCCGCCAGGGCCAGCAGGTCGACCGGCCGCATGTGGAGCAGCTCGCTCTCGCCCAGATTCCTGAGCCTCCCGATCAGTCCGTGCATCTTTTGGGAGGTGTTGCCCAGGCTGGAAAGCATGTCCTTTTGGAACTCCGGGTTGTCCAGGTGCTGCCCGGCATTCTCCACCACCAGCGAGATGGTCGCCGCCAGGTTCTTCAGGTCGTGCACCACGAAGGTGGCGAGATTACCTACGGCCTCCATCGCCTTGGCCTGGGTGAGCTGGTCCGAGAGGCGCTGGTGCTGGATGGCGATCGATGCCTGCCGGGCGATGGTCTTCATCAGGTCGTAGTCTTCATAGCGGTATTGCTCGCCCGGGACGACCTGCTCGCCCAGGACGATGAAGCCGGTGAGGATCTCCGACTCGAAGAAGGGAATCACGAACGAGATCATGTGCTTCTCGATAAGCTCCCGGTTCTCGGCCAGTATATCGGGGTTGTCATCCTTGCTGCAGAAAACCCAGCGTCTCTGTCGCAGGTAGCTCAGCAGGGCATTGTCGTCGGCCAGGGTCTCCTTTATCTGCTCCATATCCTGAATGGCCGTGGCGCAGAACCAGCCGCACCCCTCCTGGTGCTGGAACAGGGCGCCACCCTTGACTCCGAAGATGTCGCAGTAGGCCGACAGGACCCTCTTCAGCAACTCCTCCCCCGATTCGAAGGTGGCAAGCCTCTCGGTGAGGCCAAGCCACTGGGCGCGGTAGTCGTATTTGCTCTGGTAGAAGTTCTTGTGCAGGAACACCTTGATCTCGCGCTTCAACCGCTCGGAAAGCAGCAGCAGCAACAGGATCATCCCGGAGAGAAAGGCGAGCGAGAGGGTGAGCACGCGGGGAAACAGCGGCCCGAAGTACTTCATCCCCTCCCCCAGCGCCCCTAACAGCAGCAGATACCCCGACACCACGGCAAGGACCACCGATCTCAACAGCACCGTCTGGGAGATCTTCACCCGCGCCGTGCCGCGCCAGTGGGTGCGCGAGTAGGACATCATCAGGGTCGCCACCACGAAAAGCAGCGAACGCAGCGGCACCAGCTCCATGTTGAGCGTGCGGTACAAAAGTGCGTGGCTGTAGTAGAAGATGAGCACCGCCAGCATGGAGCCGAGCGCCACGATTTCCAGCTTCACGCGCCAGAGGGCGTCCGGCGAGGCGTTCACCAGGGTCGCCTCGAAGTTGGTGAGAGCGGTAACCAGCAGAACCAGGATGACGACGTAATAGTAATAACCGGCGTCGGTCAGAAACAGGATGCGCTCGGCCGGGAAATCAGGTGCATAGAACAGGGCATTGGCCGGCAAAAGGGCGGGCACCGCGATGAGAGCGGCGGTCACCCCGAGCATCAGCTTTACCCAGCGGCCGACCCCGCCCTCGGCGGACTCCCGGGCGTGGGTCAGGCTTAGAAGAAGCCACAGCAGCGGCAGGAGCGCCTCGACGTACAGCGAGCCGCTCTTCCAAGGGAACTGCGGCGCGATGCCGCTCACCGCGCAGAGATCGAAGAGCTCCAAAAGGGCCAGCGCCAGAAGCGGTGCCGCAAGAAACGCACGAGGGCGTCCCCGCTCAAGCTGAATAATCCGCAGCACGGAAACCGATAGCACGATAACCGCAACCAGCGATACTGCCATGTTCACCCCTTGGTGGAAGGAAGAAAAAACTGGTCTAAAACTTCATTGCAAAAAGCCCATTCAGCTACCGTTGGCCATTGCTACCGTTGGCCATTACCGTAGGGTGGGCCGTGACCACCGGCGACAGTGATCGGTGGGCCCGGCCCACCCTACAGGGAAGGTGCCTAAAGCGTCCAGGTCCGGATGCCGGCGGCGGCCATCTCCTTCCTGTCATACAGTCCCTTCACGTCGACCAGCACCGGATCCGGGCCCATCAGAGCGGCCAGATCCGCTCCCTTCAAACGGCGATACTCGGCGTGCGCGACGGCGGCGATCACCGCGACGGCGGGCCTTGCGGCCGAACGCGGCAGAAGCGTCACCCCGTACTCATGCGCCGCCTCCTTGGGGTCGGCGAGCGGGTCGCAGACCTGGACCTCGATGCCGTACTCCTTCAGCTCGTTTATGATGTCGATCACCTTGGAGTTGCGCAGGTCCGGGCAATCCTCCTTGAAGGTGAGCCCCAAAATGGTGACCACCGAGCCGAGCACCGAGTGCCCCGCCCTGATGATCTCCTTCACGGCGCGCTGCGCTACGAATTTCCCCATCCCGTCGTTGATGCGCCTGCCGGCCAGGATGACCTGCGGGATGTACCCCATCTTCTCCGCCTTGTGGGTGAGGTAGTACGGATCGACGCCGATGCAGTGCCCGCCGACCAGCCCGGGAGAGAATTTGAGGAAGTTCCATTTGCTCCCTGCCGCGGCGAGCACCTCCCCCGTGTCGATGCCGAGCCGGTCGAAGATGAGGGCCAGTTCGTTCATGAGCGCTATGTTCAGGTCGCGCTGGGTGTTCTCGATCACCTTTGCCGCCTCGGCCACCTTGATCGAGGAGGCGCGGAACACCCCGGCGGTGACCACCGAGGAGTAGACTTGGGCGACGATCTCCAGGGTTTCCGGATCCTGTCCCGACACCACCTTGCGTATCTTGGTGAAGGTGTGCTCCTTGTCGCCGGGATTGATGCGCTCCGGGCTGTACCCGACGCTGAAATCCACCCCCCCCTTGAGTCCCGAGATCCGCTCCAGGATCGGGAGGCACTCCTCCTCGGTCACCCCCGGATAGACCGTCGACTCGTAGACCACGATGTCGCCCGCCTTGATGGCTGCCCCGACCGTCTCGCTGGCCCGGCACATGAGCCTCAAGTCGGGCTGGTTCGCCTCGTCGATCGGGGTGGGGACGGCGACGATATGGAAGTTGGCAGCCTTGAGTTCCTCGATGCTGTCGGTGAAGAGTATATCCGCAGCAGCGAGATCCTCCGCAGTCACCTCGCCGGTGCGGTCGTAGCGCTCGCGAAGTTCCGCGATCCTGGTCCGGTTGATGTCGAAGCCGATGGTCCGGCGTATCTTGCCGAAGGCTACCGCAACCGGAAGACCGACGTAGCCTAGGCCGATCACGGAGATGATGCGGTTGGTATCCACTGTTATCCTCCATTGCCGTTAAATTTTGCGTGCCACTGCTGCGACACCCCTTTTAATCAGCACAGAAGTCAGGTCACCGACCAAGCGCTCGCTAAATGGCATGGGTGCGCGATCAGCCGCGCCCTGGAGGCACTGCTGCCAAAAGCAGCAACGCAAGGAGAACTGAATCCTGTGTGTCTAAATGAGTCGGGAAATATCCGGAGGGACACCTCTACTCATAAGCCGAGTATACGAAGACGACTTCAATTAAAGCGACACCACTTTACAGTGTCAAGCACTAATTGCCAAGACATAATTTTTTCTGCAATTCCTTGCTTTGTCTTCGTCAAATTATGTGATATTGAATTAAATGCGGAAAAAGAGTTCCTCTACGTGCAGGGAAGGCAGTGGGCAGACAACAGGAAAACCGGCACAAGGTTAGGCTCACGCAATGAAATAAATTTCCGGCATACTGAGTTTCCCTTACGTATCGCTGCTGTTTTGCGCATCCGCTATGCCCTCCGCCTCGACCCATACCCCGTAAGGTGGAGATGTTACTGAGGCCCCGTAGCACGATCCGGAGTTTGCTATACCTTTGGCTTTAGCTTCTCATTGAACCAAGGAGGCATCGAGATGACTGAGACATCAGTTCCACGCCAGAAGAATGTGAACAAGATCATCAGCAACATCCCGTTCTTCTCGACGCTGAAACCGGAGGAGATCGAGGAGGTTGAACAGCTTTTCAGGAAGAAGCACTACACCAAGGAGCAGATCGTCCTTTATGAGGAAGACACCTCCAGCTACATGTATCTGATCTACTCAGGCAAGGTGCGGGTCGTCAAGATGAACGATGAAGGGAAAGAGCAGATCATCACCATCCATAAGAGAAACGATTTCTTCGGGGAGATGACGCTTTTGGACGGCAAGACCTCCCCCGCCACCATCATAGCCCACGAGGATGCCGTCATAGGGCTGCTGCACAAGAAGGATTTTGACGAGCACCTGTTGACCAACGACGGTATCCGCCGCAAGATCATCGGACTGCTCTGTTCCAGGCTTCGGGAGTCCTGGGAGATGATCAAGATCCTGAGCTTCAACGCGGAAAACGCCCAGGACCGTGTGGTATCGCTTTTGGGAAGGCTGCAGGAGCTCTACGGGGTAAAGGACGACCGCGGGGTGATCATAGATGTGAAAATGACGCACCAGCAGATGGCAAGCTACGCCTCGGTGACCCGGGAGACCATGAGCCGGGTACTGAGAAGCCTGGAAAAGGCAGAGGTGATCACCGTGCTGGACAACAAGGCGATCCTCCTGAACAACAGCTTCTTCCAGACCATGGCAAAAAAGGAGGAGTTGGGAGGGGCTGCTGCCGTTCACTGAAGAGAGTCGCTTAGAACCGGTTTAAAGTGAGGAGGCAGTTGAAGCTGCGAAGGCGGAGCTTGCAACCAGAATCAGGCCTATGGTGCGGCGCAAGGCACGGCGCGTGGAGCAGAAACGCCCTTCAACGAGCTTGACACCCTCGATCGATACGGATATTGTTTAACGAGTCGCCTAACGATAGGAGGAGCAATGGAAGCGGTTAAAATTTCGCCAAAATTCCAGGTTGTCATTCCCCGCGAAATTCGTGAAAAATTGCATCTGGTCGCCGGACAGAAGATGCAGGTCATTGCCTATGGCAACAGGATAGAGCTCATCCCGGAGAGGGAGATCGCCGATATGCGGGGTTTTCTGAAGGGATTGGATACCACCGTCGAGCGGGAATCGGATCGGCTATGAATGTCGTGGACTCCTCAGCATGGCTGGAATATCTTGCCGACGGACCGAATGCCGGCTTATTCGCGACACCTCTCAAGGAGAGGACGGCCCTGGTAGTTCCCTCGATTACCATATATGAGGTGTTCAAGGTGGTGTGTCGTCAACGTGGAGAAGATGCTGCGTTGCAGGCTGCAGCGCTGATGCAACAGGGGAGAGTCATCGAACTCTCCCCCTCACTGGCCATGGTCGCTGCAAAGACGAGCCTTGAACTTGCCCTGCCCATGGCAGACAGCATAATCCTGGCAACCGCACGTCTGCACAATGCACTGCTTTGGACCCAGGACGATCACTTCAGCAACCTTTCCGGCGTACAGTACGTTCATAAGGTGTGAATGCGCAGTCCTTTACCGCCTTCACTCCCCGCCAGCCTCCCCCCGAAAACCATGGAAAATCGAAGAGGCGCCCCTCGGGGCTGCCCCTAAGCCCACTGCCATTAAGTTAAGGCGACGCCTGCCTGTCTCCCCCCTTTGCAAAGGGGGACGGGGGGGATTTGGCCCAGGCTGCAACAAGGCCCAAGCTCGCAACAGAGTCGAAATCCCCCTCAATCCCCCTTTGCAAAGGGGGAGGCTTTCAACTGGCACATCATTGGCTGAAGATGAGCACCATCCTTAACTTAACGGCAGTGGCCCCTAAGCCCCCGTAAGGAATTCATCACACAGCCCCTCTGACAGTTTCCTCCTTTTGACAGGAGCTACTTGTTATCCAGGGGGAGGATTCTTTTTTGTGCTGCTTGTGCCTTTTTGCGGCGGGGAACTTTCTTGCAGTTAAATTTTCGAGACCCTGAAAGTCTGCGACCTTACGTTACCCGCCGCATCGTAGACCTTAACGGTGATGCTCTGCGACTTCTTGTAAGCCACCGCCCAGACATAGGTAAATGAGGCGGCGGAGGTTTCCAGCTGCAGCGAGGCATCCACGTAAAGTTCCATCTTGATCACCGCGATATTGTCTGTGGCTGCCACCTTTAAGGTCACGTTCGAGCTCCCGCTCGCCAGAGACATGGAGGAGATCACCGGGAGAACGGTATCGATCAGTACCGGGACTGCCCTCCCGGCTGAAACATGGCCGGCGGCGTCCTTGGCCCAGGCATACGCGGTGCGGCTTCCGGTCCCGGCAAAGGTGAAGGAGATCGGTGCGGTCGCGCTCCACCCTGCAGCGGATGCCGCCGGGGTGCCGGCGCTTTCGGTGATCAGGTAACCGGTGACAGCGACGTCGTCGCTGCAGCCGAAGCTGGAAACGGCAACGCTGGTGGAATTCGTAGTGGCCGGCATGGAGAAGGAATTTACCGTCGGTGCGCTGCTGTCGTTCGACACGTTGAAGGTCAGGTCGTTTGACTGCCCTGCATTGCCGGCTGCGTCGTAGGCTTTGGCAGTTACGGTGTAGGCGCCGTTGGCCATAGTCGCACTGTTCGGGTAAAAGTCGTAGGGGGTGCTGGTTGAGGTTGCCGCAACTGCACCGTTCAGGTAGAACTCCACCTTCGTGACGGCAACGTTGTCGCTGGCGCTTGCCGATATGGTCAGCGATTGGCCAGTAGGACCCGTTTTGACCGATGAGGCGATGGAGAGTACCGGTGCGACGGTGTCGTTCATGACGTTGACCGCCACCTTCGAGGAGTGGCCGATGTGGCCGGCCTCATCGTAGGCCTTGACGCTCAAGGTGTGGGAGCCGTTGGCAGCCGCTTCGGTATGCCAGTTGAATGCCACGGGATTTCCGTTACCGGCAAAAAGCAGCGTCTCGTCCAGGTAGATTTCCACCTTGGTGACCGCGACGTCGTCGCTGGCGCTCGCCGTAACTTGGACGGTGCCGCTCAGGGTAGCGCCGTTGCTGGGCGAGTCCAGGGAGGCGACCGGATCCTGCCCGTCCTTTAGGACAAGTAGCGTCACCTGGTTCGACTTTCCCACGTTGTCTGCCGTATCGAAGGCTTCGGCGGAAATGGTGTAGCTGCCGGCCGGGAGCATAGAGGTGTCCCAGGAGAAGAGATAGGGAGCATCGCTAACGGTGGTGGCGAGTACGCCGTTGACAAGGAACCTGACGCCGGACACCTCGACATTGTCGGAAGCTATGGCGTTAATGGAGACGGTACCGCTTGCCTGCGAGGCAGTGACGGGAGAGGTGATTTCGACTGCGGGAGGGACCAGTTCGGGAATCTGCAAGATGTTGGAGTAGGGGCTTTCCACGCCCGAGGTATTATAGGCGGTGACCGCGAAATAGTGGGCCTGCTCGGGATCAAGCCCGGTGATGGTGGCGCTGCTGACGTTTGTGATACTTATCGGGGATGCCCCTTCACTGGCGCCGGTTCCGGCGAAAGGAACCTCAGGTGAGTTGACGCTGTAGTAAACCTTGTACCCTGCCAGGTCCGCAGCCGTTTCCGGCTCCCACTGCAGCGTTACGCTGCTGGCAAGGCAGCTCGTGCAGGTTCCCAGCAGAATGAATAAAGCAAGCAGCGCATTGCAGAAGCGCTTGGCATTGGGGTTCATCCTGTTGGTCAGATGAGCAGAGTTCATGTTGGGTCTCCTGTCCAGGCGAAGCTTCTTTGACTTTAGAAGCAGCGGCTGAAAAAAGATGAAGCCGGGGCCGTTATACCTTGTGGTATTTCGGCGACCCGGCTGTCTCAAGGAGACCCTGTAGGCTTTCCGTCCCACCCTCGCGGATGGTTTAGTATTATCGTGTACCTATATTCGGTTTTGATGATTGACACTATCTGGCAAAAGCCGCACTTTTTCTGTATTTCAACTCACAAAACTTCCACTATGCTGAGCCCACGGTCCGTTCAGCTGTTTGCATCCTGCCTGAGACCCCCTTTCGACAGCGCTTGCTTCATTACCAGGGCCTCCATTGAGGACACCGCAGCAACCTTCCCGGCTACTTTACAACTATCGAGGTGGTCGCCAGGGCAGTGTTGCCGGAGCTGTCGGCGGCGCGAACGGTTATCAGGTTGCTGCCAACGATCAGGCCGGAGAGCGTGCTGGTCCACTTGGTTCCGGATATCACTGCCTTGACGGCAACCCCCTTGTTGACCTGAACCGTTACACTGCCAACCGCAACATTGTCGCTGACCGAGCCGCTGATGGCGTAGGAACCGGTCGGAGTCGCTGCCACCGTATAGATGCTCAGGATGGGAGCCGCCAGATCGTTGGACACCGAGACGGTCAGGCCTGCGGACTGCCCGATGTTGCCGGCTGCGTCATAAACCTTGGCGCTCAAGGTATAGGAGCCGTTTGCTACCAGCCGGGTATTCCAGCTGTAGCTGTAGGGCGCAGAGACGTCGCTCGCCTGCATCACGCCGTTGCGGTAGAACTCGACCTTGGCAACCCCGACGTTATCGTAGGCCTTGGCGCTGAGGATCACAGTGCCGCTAGCGGTGCCAATCGGCGAAACAGTCAGTGCCACGCTGGGAGCGATCTTGTCGTTGAACAAAGTTAACGCCACGTTTGCCGATTGACCGATGTTGCCTGCCGCGTCGTAGGCTTTTGCGCTCAGCGTGTAGGAGCCGTCGGCAAGGTTCACCGTGTTCCAGCCGTAGTTGTAAGGCGCACCGTAAGCCGTGCCCTGAAGGGCGCCGTTCAGGAAGAACTCGACCTTGCTGACGCCCACGTTATCGGTGGCGTTGGCGGAGACCGTTACCGTACCGCCTGCCTTGCCGCCGTTCACCGGAGAGCTGATGGAAACTGAAGGTGCGATGGTGTCGTTCAAGACGGTGACCGAGACGTTGGCGGACTGCCCTACGTTGCCTGCCGCGTCGTATGCCTTGGCGACCAGGGTATAGGTACCGTTGAGCGATTTGAGCGTATTCCAGCTGAAGTTGTAAGGGGCGCTGGTCGAGGCTGCCTGGAGCACACCGTTCACCAGGAATTGGACCTTGGCAACGGCGACGTTGTCTTTCGCGCTTACCGATACCGCCACTGTCCCGCCTGCCCTGCTGCCGCCTGCCGGCGAAACTATGGAGACCAGCGGCGCGGTGTAATCGTTGAAGAGCGTCACCGGCACTGCAAGGGAGCGCCCTACGTTGCCCACTGCATCGTAAGCCGCGGCGGATATCGAATAGGAGCCGTTGGGAGATTTGAGCGTGTTCCAGCTGAAGCTGAACGGCGCCGCAGTTGCGGTAGAGGCCAGCGCGCCGTTGATGAAGTACTCGACCTTGGTGACGCCGGTGTTGTCCGTGGCATTGGCGGAGACGAGGATCGTGCGGCTTAACTTGCTGTTGGCGATCGGGGCCGCGATCGAGACGACGGGAGGGATGCTGTCGTTTAGCACGCGAACCAGCAGGTCCGTTGACTGACCGACGTGGCCGACGGCGTCGTATGCTTTAGCAGAGAGCGTGTAGTATCCGTTGGCAAGCGCGGTGGTATCCAGTTGATAACTGAAAGGGGCGAGGTTGCCGGCGAAAAGGAGCGTGCCGTTGGCGTACAATTCTACATTGGTCACTGCGATGTCGTCAGTTGCATGTGCCGTGACCGGTACCATACCGTGCACCGTGGCGCCGTTTCCGGGCGCCATCAAAGCCACCACCGGAGCGGCGACGTCCTTTTGCACGCTAACCGACACGTTGACCGACTGCCCGACGTTCCCCGCCTCGTCAAATGCCTTGGCGGAGAGCGTATAGACGCCGGAGGCCAGGTCGTCGGTATTCCAGGAGAAGAGGTAGGGGGCAGCTGTATCGGTGGCCTGCAGCACGCCGTTCACGTATGTCTCAAGGCGGGTCACCTCCACGTTGTCCGAGGCGCTGGCGCTGACGGAGACCGTCCCTGCCACCAGGGAGTTGCTGGCCGGATGGGTAATGGAGACCGTCGGGGGGGTCAATTCCGGCACCGCGATGATGTTGGAATAGGGACTCTCGACCCCGGCGGTATTGTAGGCAGTGACGGCGAAGTAATAAGGCTGATCCGGATCCAGACCGGTAATTGTTGCGCTGGCCTGAGTGGATACGCTGACGGGAGAAGCTCCCTGCGTCGCGCCGTTACCGGCAAACGGCACTTCAGGATTCGTGCTGTAATAAACCTTGTACCCCCCCAGATCAGGAGCGGTCTCGGGATCCCACTGCAGCGTGATGCTGCTGGCAAAGCAGCTAGCGGCCATGACGAGAGAAACGACAAAGGCGAGCGCGAATCTGCAGAGACTATCGGTATGGGCAAATGATTTCCTTGTTTCGAGAGCGTTTTTCATTGCTGTCCTCCCCTGCCGGCCCTTAGCAAACCGGAGTTGTGATAGTTCCAGGTCCGGCTTTTCCACGACACCAGCCGACCGTCAACTTCGTTTCAGGGAATCGCAAGTAGAAAGCCAGATCGGCACGCAGCAGGACAAGTGGAGCTAAGTGGCTATTTCTAAAGGGGTAACAAGGAAGACGGCCAAAGCCGATTTGAAAAGAGATTTCAAGAGGATACTGTCCTTATTATGAACAAGCGGGTTGCAGGATGTACCGAAGCGGGATGGAAGGCGCTGGGAGGAGGTAGCCTCGCATCAAGGAAGGGGAGAGGGGGAAATGCGCGCCGACTGCAGGAATGCAGCCGGAGAGAGCCGGGATTTTATCAACGGCCTGGCCCAACGAATATGCCAGTTAACTTTTGGAGATATCGTCAAGACAAAAGGAGCTGATTTGGCTGCTGCTTTTGATAGGCCAACAGACCGTGGAGGCCCGACACAGCTATCGGCAACTGTAAGGTATTTCAACGGATTGTCGGGGAATTTTACACTGTAGCGCGATTTGCCGGATGCATAATATCGCCAACACATCGGAAATTCAGGCGAATTTAAAATGGCATCATATTTGCTATGATATGGCATCCAATTCGCCAGAACAACTTTCTGGAAAACTACATTACGATGGAGGAGAGTCATGAAAAAGCTGCTGGTAGTCCTAACGTTTGTTATTCTATGTGCGTCGCAAGCCTTCGCTACGGAGGTCAACGTATGGGGTGAAAGGTTTGATCTAGGCATCATCAACAATTTCTACAACGGCCTGCCGGGACATACTTCATCCATCATTTCAGGGAACTTGGACTCCAATAGCCTGGAAGGTGTCAGACTTCTCTGGGCGGTCCAGCCAGCCGACTCGTATACTGCTGCCGAAATTGCAAAAATGGCCCTCTTTTTGAGCAACGGTGGCAGGATCGCTTTCATGGGGGAGCACGGCAGCTATGCTCCCGATGAAGACCAGCGGATCAGTGCAGCAATCGCCAGTCTGGGCGGGCATATTTCCATAAACCTGGACTTTCCTGACGGCGGGTTCCATGACGCAACCCGAGACAACGGACAGATACTCGACCACACCCTGACAAATGGGGTGAACATCTACAATTATGCCTGTTTCGCATCGCTCAATGTAAGCGGTCCTGCAGAAAGACTGATGGTAGGCACCAATCACAACCAAGTGATGATGGCCTATGAAAATATCGGTCCCGGCAGCATCTTCCTTATAACCGACCAGAATGTCTGGGACAATATCAATGGTTCGAATGATAACGACCGGATGTTCGAAAACCTGCTTACCGGCGAAACAGGAGCTCCTCCTGTACAGGCTGTACCGGAGCCGTCGACGTGGGTGCTGCTGGTTACGGGATTTGCCGGCCTGGCGCTTTTCCGTAGAAAACTGCGGGCCTAGCAGAAGGCACCTGAAGCTGTTCAAAGGCTATACCAAGGGGGTGAGGTGAACCGGTCAGGTTCACCTCACCCCTAACCTTGTTTTGCCTCTCGGAAATGGACTTTCAGACCGCTTCAACTCCCCCTCACAACCATGCTGTCTCGGCCTTCGCTGCAGCCTTTTGGGCTTTTTCCAGAGACTCATCTGTTCGGCTCTAAGGCGTCTCCTGATCCACCTCGCTAATCTCTGAGCACCTCTTTGCATTCTGCGTATTCCTCACCTTCTCACTTCCTCTTTGAACCGGCAGGCCTCTTTTCCCGGATACGGGTATACCCCGTATCTAGTTTCCATCCCTGGGAGTTTGACTGCGTCGCCACTGGTGCACGACTTCCGTCGGGTCTGACCAGGTAACGGGCTTCGCGCTGTTGCGCATGCTCGCCCACACGCCAAGCCTTACCGGGGTTCACTTGCGCCGGGTGCAGCTCACTTCCTATCGCTTCCTTCTTCCTTCAGACCACGCCCTTGCCAGTGACGACCTTGCGATTCGGATATGTCTTTCCCCCGGTCGGAGCGACGCCTGTATCTTTCAGCAGGCCGGGTTTGCCAACTGGCTTGCAGCCAGGCAGCATACCGAATAGCTACCAATGATTCAAGATGGGGCCTGGTCGACGGTTACGGTTTGCCCGCTACGCTGGGCGAAAAAAATGGGACGGTGCCCGTGGCACCGCCCCATCTATTCCCAAAAAGTACCGGAACCTGTTACGCGTTCTTGCGGCGTTTGCCGTAGACCGCCAGACCCAGGAACCCTGCTCCCAGCAGCATCATGGTACCGGGCTCGGGAACGGGAGCCGTGCCGGTTGCTGCATCGATGCTGACGTCGTCGAGGCCCATATTGAAGAAGAGCTGGTTGTCCACCTCAGCGAATCGCAACTGGAACGTGCCGCCATTTCCGACAATACTGGTGATATCAAAGGAATAGGGAGAATAGGGGTTGGTCAAGCCATTGCCCCCACCAATGAAGAGGTTGGAAAGCACTCCGCCGGTAGTATCAAAAGCCGATGCGCCAGCGCTGAGTATGTCCACCCTGCCATATTGATTAGGCTGCTGATTCATGTCAAGAGTAGTGCCACCGGACATTGCGCCAGCATAATTGTTGATAAACATGGCGAAAGAGAGAATAACGGATGCAGACGGCGCCACGGTGAAGCTTTGAGTCAGAGCGTGTGCGCCTGGACCTGATTGATCCGTCATAGCGTAAGAACCGCCACTTGCGGCACCGACAGTCGGCATTCCTGAGAACGGAGCACTGGTCCCGGACAGTGCCGACCAGGTACCAGACCCCTGGTCTGACACGGTCCAACCGCTCAGGCCCGACTCGAATCCGCCATTGCTGATCAGCTGGGTGGCGCAAACCGGTGCTGCTGCCGTAAGGAAAAGAGCCATCGCGATAACTGAGTGCACGATCTTCATGATTTTTCTCCGCATAACTGAATTTATCCACTGGATGCACCGTTCACTGTGCAAAGGTGGTGCCAGCAGGCAATCTACCTGTTATAGCGGGGTATTAATTAAAAGGTTGCCCGGGCCTGTAAAGAAACCCGACACCGTCAGCGGCACGAGGAATTCGCACAAAAGCTAACAGATTCGATCAATTACTGAAGAACCTCAACACACCGGACAGTTCAGAGTGAGTGTCGAGATTTTTAACAGTGTTGGAAACAGACCTCATCTCTCAGGCGCGCCCATGACCATACGCGTAACCCGCAGATACCTTCACCATGCAATGGTGATTGGTCACCTTCGCGTCGTTGCCCCCCTAAGCTCAAGTTTCATGCTTGGGGACGACCGGAGGCGGCCCGCACCTCTTTCTCATTGCTTTCCAATTACCACTGCCATATTAGTCAAGAGCAATACACCTGCCCAATCGGGCAATTGACGGTTGATTGATGTAAATGCTTGCCTCTGAATGTGAAATAGCGTATGAAATAATAGTAATTTAGGGACAAGGTTTCTCGACTGAAGTAAAGGGCACTAGGTCTGATTGCCGACATCGATCGGAAAAAGGCGGCATAGCGTTATGAACTTCGATTCTCCTTGGACTCCCAATGCCATACTTACCTGTTAAGACAAAGGTCATGGCGAGGATCCTTGCTTGTATTCTGATCTTCATGGCTACTCTGGAAATATGTGCCAGAATCGACGACACAATCGTCTATGAAGCACCTTTATTCGGGCGGTACGATGCCAGTTCATTGAGAATCCTGGAAGGCGACATTCCACGCAACATACCTAATTCAAGATTTGAAAAGTGGAGGAACAACAATTTAGGATTCAGGGGCGCCGATTTCGAACTGCGAAAGCCTATTGGTAAGACACGGGTGGTCTGCCTGGGTGCATCTGAGACTTACGGGCTGTACGAGAGTTCCGGCAAGGAGTGGCCTGCACAAATGCAAGAACTGGTGCCAGGGAACGCATTCCAGGTCATCAACGCCTCGGTAGTCGGATTGAACCTAACCAAATACGACCAGTATGTACGAAAACATGTATTACCCCTCAAACCGGATGTACTGGTGGTGTCAGTAAATCCGTTCTTCTATGCTGTAACTCAAGAGAGAGCCGCCAAATCCAACACCTCTAAGGCAAAGCATGTGACCAAAAAGGATGACATCCTCTCAACCGATCAGATCCGTGTTCTGCCAAAACTCAAGCAGGTGGTGAAGCAGGCTGCAGCAAGGACTTTTCCGGATGCGTTAAAGAGATATCAGCTTGTTAAGATGCAGGAAGAGATAAAACATCTTGAGACGACGAGGCTTAAGGGGAAGAAACCAAGGGATTCAGTTCCAGAAATCTATGTTGAACATTTCAGAGCAGAGCTGGAAAAGTTTATTGAATTTGCCGAGTCACATGGTGTTAAAGTAATACTTTTGACCTACCCTTCGCTGATCAGCTGGCGAAACCTGAATCAATACCCAGAAATCTTCCTGGACAGCAGAAGATTCAGCATCGAGTACAGCCTCACCGGCATGATCGACATTCAGGACAGATTCAATGCCATCATCAGGTCATCAGCGCTGAGTCATCGCATCGGCATCGTCGATATGAGTGCCATAGTCCCCAAATCCACCGAATTTTTCGGAGACAACGTCCATTACACTGATCGCGGCGCACGAACCATAGCCGACCATGTGGCGCAAGAAATCGTCGGCAATGCTTCGAGTTCCTCAATCACCGGTTCCTTAAATAAGGGAGATGCCAGGTGACTCTGACTTCACTGCCATTCATCCTTTTCCTCGCCGCGGTAGTCGTGCTGTATAACGTCGCTCCGCAAAGGCATCGGTGGATGGTACTGCTGGCTTCAAGCTATTGCTTCTACGCGTTTTTCAAGCTACCGCATTTACTGGTTACATTGGCTGCCGTCACTTTCATCTCCTATGCCTCGGCTTTGCGGATCGAGGGGGAAACTTCTGCGACAAAGAAACGCTGGTGGTTATGGTCCGGAATCACCCTTAATCTTGCCCTTCTCATCGGGCTGAAATATGTTCCGTTTCTAGTGGAAAACGTCAACGATCTGCTGAGATTGAGCGCGACGCCCTATGAGCTGGTAGCCGTCAACAAGCTGGTAGCCATCGGAGTCTCTTACTACGTATTTCAGGGGATCTCGTACATCGTCGACGTCTACTTCGAGTTGTTGGACGCCGAGCGCCATTTAGGGCGCTTCGCCCTCTACATCAGTTTTTTTCCCAAGCTTCTGCAGGGACCGATTGAGCGGGTTGGGGAATTATTGCCCCAGCTGAATCTTCTTTTGCCAACTTCGGCGGGCAACTTGTCCATGGGGCTCAATCTCTTCATCTGGGGACTTTTCAAAAAAGTTGTGGTGGCGGACCGTCTGGCATCATTGGTGGACCCAGTGTACAACAACGTCACCGGCCATTCCGGGTGGTCGTTTTTTGTGGCCACCTATTTATTCGCTTTCCAGATTTACTTCGACTTTTCTGGCTATACCGACATGGCCTTGGGCATCGCCCGATGCTTCAACATCAAGTTGACGCAGAACTTCAATGCTCCCTACCTTGCCAGCTCCACAGCGGAATTCTGGCGACGCTGGCACATCTCGTTTTCCAGCTGGATTCTCGACTACATCTTCAAACCGCTGCAGTTTTCTTTCCGTCAATGGCCGCGCTTCGGCACGCCCGTCGCCTTGATGCTGACCTTTCTCGCCTCCGGGATCTGGCACGGGGCAAGCTGGTGTTTCATCATCTGGGGTTTCCTGCACGGATGCTATCTGGCGTCCGCCGTGCTCGTCAAAAAGAAGAAGCAAACCCTGTACAAGTCGCTTGGCGTAGCAAAGAGCACCCCCCTGAAAGTCATCGAGACGGTTGTGACCTTTCACCTGATCTGTTTCGCGTGGATATTTTTCCGGGCTTCAAGCGTATCCGACGCGCTCTATGTGGTACGACACTCCTTTCCAGAACTTGCGCATACCCTGATTAGCACAGGCCACCTGGATCTTTACATGCCAGCCAAGGAGTTCGTCTATGCGTTGACGTTAATGGTACTGATTGGAATCGTGGGACAATTGGACAGAGCGATGGCAAAGGAGAGCGAAGCTGCGGGTTTCTTCCGCGTCATGAACAAAACTCCCATTCTGCTAAGGAGTGCGGTTTACGCATTCTTGTCATACATGATCGTACTCTGTGGCGCCGGCACGCAGAGCTTTATTTACCTGCAGTTCTGAACCGTTTTTTCCTGTTTGGAGGGGTGCCTGCCGAAGAAGCGCGGCGCATGCGTGCGATGTCGGCAAGGACCGGAAGGTGATCCGAGCCGATATCAGGCCCTACCTGGCAGGTTCGCGGGACCAATCCCTCTCCGGTCAGGACATGATCGATACGCGCAGCCAGGGGGATGCCCCGAACATCGACACGCTCAGTCCAGCCAAAACCCAGGCCAAGCGATGAGAAGGCATTGCGGTACCCGCTCCAGCATTCCCGATAGATGGAGCTTTCTACGGGCATATTGAAGTCTCCCGCAACGATTACCGGCAGATCCAAAGCTTCGATGGCGCGTTGCGCATCCCGTGCTGCCTGCAAGCGATGGGCTGTTTCCCGTACCAGCAATCCTGAACGGGAGAAGTTCAGCAAAAGCTTTCGATCAAGCATATTCATCAATCCATAGCGAGGGCTTGGCAGGTGGACGGCACAGAAGGCGACATCGCCGCCTGGGACGGAAATCACGCAGGATAGCAGCGAGGTCCGCGGCCACTTATGCGGGGGATGCAAGGTCTGCAGCGTTCGTTGAGATCGCAACGGATAGCGGGACATGACCGCCAGTTCCCCTTCCCGGATCAGCTGCCATCCTTCGGGCAGTGGGAGTTTAGCCTGCTGTGAGCACTCCTGCAATGCGACAACATCAGCCTCGGACTTGCTGATCAGAGAGGACAGTCGCGACAGATCAAAATTCCCTGACTGGATGTTACAGGTAATCACCCGAAGAGCCGGTTTTTCAGGAGTATTGGAGAGAACCTTGTTAAAAGGGAGATTGAACCCGGCGAAAAGCGAAAACATCAGCAACGAAGCGATGACGAGCGGAATCAGCAGCTTGGCATGATACCAGACAGCGAGAGGGATAAGCAGAAGCAGCGGCAATAAGATAATCCAGCGTGGGCCGAAAAGAAGAAGCGTTGCCGGCCACCAATGGTCGCCGGCAACGCGCATGGAAATCGCCAGGAAGGCTGTAACAACCAGATAGCTCCAGACCGTCTTTGAGAACATCCACCCGTCCTATTGAGGGACTGGAACCCTTTTAACAGTAGTCCGTTTCATGGCTCCTGTAGGCTGGGATTCATTACCTTGATAATCAACAGCGGTAACAATGTACATGGTCGAGCCGTTAGTGGCGCCCAGCCAATCAATGTAACTGAAGGTCCCGGTACCACTGTAATCGGATGACGCCGGAATTGATGCAATTCTGCGCTTTTGACGGTCAGCTTTAGGGGTTTCTTTTGTAAAAGGCAGTGAGCCATCCTTTGCGTATATGTTGTAGTAGCGGATCATCGACCTGTCTTCTGGAGCATTCCATCTGACCACATATTGCCCATCTGCGGTTGCGGGTGCTTCTTTATAAGCATACTCGGCAGATACGGGTGGCTGTGGTGGAACAGTGTAAAAGTCACTTTTAACACCGGGTTTTTCCGGGTATCGATGCAGTTTATGCTTTTGACCTTGTTTGGTGATATTACCTTCGGCATCGAGGGTGACCATCCATACGTTGCTTAAGCTGCGGCTTTCCAGGCCGCTGTATTCCAGCGAGGTCAAGGCGTAGTAGCGCGTGCTGCCGACAGGCTGGTCGGCATCGTAACTCCACTCCGTCTCGGTCCACATGCCGCACTCATTATCCCCTCTGCAGTTGTTGTATGTCGTGGTACCAAGCGGAGCCCATTTGCCGTCATCCTTTTCTGTTACCCAGACCCTGAACTTATCGATCTCGCGGGGTGACGGTGGCTTGTCGTTTATCTCGTGGGGCCACCCGCGTTTTGCATAAGTACGAGGATCAGTGAAGTTCGGTGCCCCTTCAGTGATCTGGTTTGGCTCCTTTATCACCTGGTTAAAGTCCCATATCAAGGTCACATTGTTGCCATTTTTAGCTGCACCTTTTATTTGCGGCGGATTGGGGTAATAGGCAACGACGTAATACAAATCAATTGCTTTATCGGTCGCCTGTAAAAAGGTCGAATTGAACATGACCTTGGTTCCGTCCGGTGATTGGAGGGGCCGCGGCGTTGCTTCGTAAGGAACTCCAATTGTCCCGTTGCTCTGGCTGTAATCATAGACCAAGACTTTTTGTGCGCCAGTCAGGTAATTTTGGGTCATTATCCTATCGGTCAACATGTTCGCTAGGTCACTCCCCGTGCCGGTACGACCGGATGAAACAGACCAGTCCGACCACGCATCCCAATCATGGTGCTGAACCCACTGATTGGATCCCGAGAAAGTGCGGACAGTTTTGTGAAGTCTGTTGTCCCATATCGAAGTGCCATAGGGAGATCGGTTCGATTTGCTGTGAATTCCATAATGTGCCCACCTGTCAACGGTGAAGTGAGACGGATAATTAGCGCATTCAGTAGCAGAATCGCCGTCTAGACACCACGGGTCACGTGCTGTCGTCGAGACACCCACAGTAATGACCGGCTCAATCTCTTTACCCCAGGAATAAGGATAGGTCTGACTTGATGTGTGAACTGGCGCTCCATTTGCCCCAGAGCCGCTTAAACGTGCCCGCCACCATGAGCCGTTGGTGTTTTCGGGCATGATGTAGTTCCATACACCGTCGACACCACCGACGGCACCACTAACGTAGTTGTCATGGTATTCATTCCACCTTGTAGGGGCATTACCCCAGTAATAATCAAAATTAAGCTGGTTATCATAACAGGTGGGGTTATCCAGAGTTGCAGTGGTGGGACTACCAGGAGTAATTGACACAGAGTACGTACACCCCCCGTGATTGTTATCCCTCATATAGTGCTTTCTGCCATCCCCCGAGATCCCAGCTTTACCGTTTAATCGTGAACCAGTCAATGGGGTTGTCACCAATGGCGTTGCAGTAACAAGTCCATTATTAGATACGTTGTTCCTGTAGAAACTGTTCACATTGGTCCCTTCACCTTGGAAATTACCCGCTCCGCCGAGATAAAACTCGTCTGCAATCGCCGGACTCCAAGTATAGTACTTAAAGCCATAAGCTGGACCTCTTGCAGCTGATCCCTTTGCGGGCAATAACAGACCCCCGTCAGTTGAACCTAGCATGTAAATATTGGCAGCGTAATAGTTGAAGGCCGCCGTTGCGCGATTGGACTGGAACATGGTCCACTTCCCATTGGCACTCCAATGGGTTTTAGATATGTCCTGCGTGAAATTCTGCTTACCGGCGGTATAGGTAAGCCTCCACACCTCGTTCCCTGTGGCCGTATCGTTGTACATCAATGTCTCGGGTTGCCAAGTGTAGCCACTGGCGGATTTTTCCAGCAGGGAAGGAGCCAAGGACGCGGTCCCGAGACGAACTTTGCGTGCGGAAAGTTCGTCGAGGTTCTGAAATGATGCAGCATTAGCAGAAACAGTTATAAAAACAGCAAGTGCTACAGAAGTGATGACATGGGAAATCCTAGCCGGCGACTTGTTGATCATATTCAACCTCCAGATGTTCTCCTAAACAGGCCCCGCCTTAGGGGTGTAGTCCCTACCCTGTCAATGATTGAAAACATGGCTTGAAGCGTACGGCACCCCCGCCTCACCAGGTCGGCCCCTCGCCTTACTGCACCGTTCTCACGACTGGATACCGACATGGCCAGCCGCCTGTCGTCCAGTTTTAAAGCATTATGCATTATAACAAAAGAAAGCTATGTGTGTTGAATCACAAACCCGGCTTCACATCCTCTAATTTGAAGCCGTCCCGGAAGGGCTCTTCCCAAGAGCAGTTCCTACCGGCGAGCAAGCCCGAGTCGGACCTGCGCCTCCTTATCATCGTTCCAAAGAGCCAACCCCGTTTGCCGGGATCAAGAGAACGGACTATCGAGCTTCGAAATGCAGAATCTGTACTTGCCCGAACTTTCCGACTGGATCGAGCCGACGCAGTCGATCTGATACTGCATTTGGCTCCCGAAACGCTCCTTGGCGAGACGATCGATGTCCCGTATGGTCTGCTCACCATAGGTCTCACTTTTGACAATTCTGAAAACCAGAAAATCAAGCCGCTCCTGCACGATCTGCATCTGCTTGACTCCACCGAGGTGCATGGCGAAGTTTTCGGTAAGAGAGATGCCTGAAATGTAGTTGCCATCAGGTGTCACTACGTAATCGGCGACCCTCCCCTCAAGAGAATCCATCATGGGATAGCTACATCCACAGGAACAAGACACCTTGGCAGAAGGAACCCCCACGTCGCCGACCTTGTAGCGAATGAACGGCATGCCGAAGTTGGTGAGGTCAGTCACCACTATGGCTCCAGGTTCGCCTGGCAGTACCGGTTTGCCGTCCCGGATGAACTCCACGATCAGCGAGTCGCAGTTCAGATGCATGCCGTTATGAGCCGGGCATTCACAAGCGATGAGGCTGACCTCCTCGCAACCGTAGCGATTGGTGACGCTACAGCCAAACATTCTTTCTATCACGACGCGTTCGAAATCGTGCAACACCATGCAGGTGCTGATAATCCCGCGGGGACGGATATCGTGCCATCCCTTTTTCTCGAGGAACTTGGCAAACAGGTAGAGCGAATGTGCATGTCCGAACAACAGGGTTGGACGCAGGGAGAGCAGCCGATGGTGGAAATCCAGCATCGCCTGCTCGTCCATTTTCAGCGTGTCGAGGTAGGTGTACCGCTCAAGAAGCAGGTTACGCAACTTGGTGCGCCAATTGAGGTTGTTCTGGGGATTGCCCCATATTGCCCCTATTTTCTCGCCGATATCCCACCCCGCCCAGCGGTTATAGGAAATCGCCACGGCCCTCTTCCACTGTGCGCTGTCTTCGTCAACGAACAACTCTACAGAGACGCCAGTTGAGCCAGAGGTCTTCTTGGCAATCAGACGCTCGCGAGCAACATTTCGAGCCACCATGGCACCTCTGCTGGCACGGATGTCGTCCTTGGTAAGCAGGGGCAACCTCTGAAGGTCGTCGAGTGATTTGAGGTCGCAGGGGGCAACCCCGGCGGCATCAAAGTGGCGTCGGTAAAAATCGGTGTGATCGTAGGCATGATCAAGGATCCTGCGAAGCCGCTGCCATTGGTCCTCACGAACCGCCGACAAGGGGCGGCTCTTCAGATTTCCAAGTTGTTTCAGATGATTTATATAGGGCGATCCCTCCTTTGCTGCCCAGAGAGGAGCAATTATATTACGAACAAGTAACGAAAACGTATCAGCAGTAAATGGCTCCATAATTAACTCCATTGCAGAGGTTGTGCGATACCGAGTTGAAAGGTGAGCGTCTATTCTTGGGTGGCGAATCGCAGACTCAAGCTGTTACGCACTCTTTCCCTGATCTCCCCGGTCAGGGTTAAGCGCCAGACGGCCAGGCAATAGACACACCCTCCGACCAGAAGGTGTACAAACAGGCTGAAGTAGCTGGTCACGGATGACACTGCTTCCATCATCCACAGCACAGATATAAGAAGCAGTAAAGGCAGCGCTAGTCTCAGGAAGGTTTTTCGTAGATAGGCGGCCACTGAAATCTGCATGACTGAGCATGCCAGCAAGATGGTAACCAGATTCCCGAAAACCATCACGAAGGTGGTCCCAAGGGTTACCCCGACCACCCCCCACCGCGAGGCACCCCAGATCCCTATGGGTACACTCAGCGCGGAAAACAGTAACCACAGCATGGCGCTTCTGCCATGCTGTGACTGGGCTGTCAGAATACGGAAAGAGTTGGAGGCCAAAGAATCCGCCACAAGCCCTGCCAGAAGCAGATAGAGAACCCATTGTCCGGCGACCGCGTATTCGGGTCCGATCCAAAGCGATAGAAACGCTCCGCCGCAGAAAAAAATGGCTACCGGCATGGCTAAAGACACAATCTGCAGGGCGAGAGTGGAATTGAGCCACGCCTCCAAGACGCCGGCCTGGTCGCCCTTTCCTATCGTTGCCCCGAAATATGGTGTGAGCGGAAACCCGACGGTTTGGGAAAGGCCCTTGGCATAATCAACCAACCGGTTGGGCATCACAAAGTAAACCACACTACCAAGGCCTACGACATTTCCGATGATGAGGGGGACGCTTTGGTTCTGCAGACGTGAAGCTACCAGCATGGTGGCGCTCTTGACGCCGAAGGTGAAGAGTTCTTTCATCTTGCCCCAGGTCACCGCGGAGAGAACCATCCTGGGAACCTCCTTGATAAAGTGGACCGCCCCGGCAAACATGACAAACTGCAGCAGTGTGAAAATCGGCTCAAGGAAGGCGAGCACGATCAGGCCGTTGCCGGGATTGCGCTGTAGCAGGTAAAACGTCAGCAAGGCACGGAAGATTGACAAAACCGCCCTGACGCCGTTTATGAAATAATGCCTTTGCAATCCCATCAAAGTGGCGACAAACACCTGCAAGGGAAACAACAATCCGGCATCCAGACCGAGCAGCAGAAAGACGGTACCAACGTTGGCGATATTCTTGGTGTCGCTGCCGGCAATCAGTTGTGGGGAATAGCCCAACGCAGCAAAAAGAAGCAGAGCAACGCCACCTATGGCAACAAAGAACAGCAGAGCCGTGCTGATAGTCTTTTGCAGATCCTCTCGGTCTTCCTTGCCATTGGCCACCGACACGAACCGAACCAGCGCCGGGCCGATGCCAAGATCCAGTAATCCCATGTAACCTATAACGCTCATGACTAGTTCCCATAGCCCATAGTCACGGTTGCCAAGGACCTTGAGAATCACTGGACTCATGATAAAGGCGACTGCAATATTTATGATAAAACAAAGCACACCGGAACATGAATTCAGTATCAGCTTTTTACTCATAAGGGCTCCGGCTGGTAAATCATGCCAATGCTGGTTTAACGTAAGCCAGCACAGGCTTTATTCAAGAGATGCTCAATTGATCTTGAAGGATCCAGAGAAAAGGCTTGAAGCAAGTGGCAAATTCCCTTACCTGGTTCATGATTCCTTATTTCAAACAAACCAATTCTGTAGTTCAAAACAGCAAGCCTTTTACGTTGGCTAACCTTATCATATGGATATCTGGCGACAGCATCGTTCAGGATGTCGAAACCTTCCGTCCAAAGGTCCTTTTTCCTGCAATTCTGCTGAGAATGTTGCCGGTACCCTAGGTGAACGGCATCCAGGTAGCCAATCTTATGCTTTTCACAGATTCTAAGCCACATATCGTGATCATGCGAGAACCTCAGGTTCACATTAAACAAACCTACGCTCTCGAAAATCTTCCGTCTTATCATGACGCTAGAAGGTGTTCTAATGTAGTTATTCAACAACAACGTGCTGGGACAACCATTCTCTGTGTGTTGTTTCGGCAGCAGTGAATGCAGACGGCGATCATGCTCATCAATGACATACCCGTCTGAATACACCAGGCCTACATCTTTGTTTAGTTCTAAAAACTGCATTTGTTCCTTCAGTTTATTCTCGTACCATACATCGTCGTGGTCACACAGTGCGACATATTCGCTTTCCGAGTTCAGGATTCCGAGGTTTATAGATTCGCTTGCGCCCTTGTTAGCATTGCCTTCGTGATGCAAAACCTGCAGTCTGTGCCTGTTGCAATGAAGTATGTCTGCTGTTCCATCATTGGAATTATCATCGACTACATATAACCTAAACTTATCGTAGGATTGAGAGAAGATACTGTCTAATGTTCTGCCTATAAGGCTCACTGAATTATGGCATGGAATTATTATTGCGACTTGGCTCATGACAATCACCTTTTGAGTAGGCTTTTGTCAACAGTATCTTTAATCAGCTTTTTCAATGACTGAATCTGATTTGTGACACAAAACCTATCAGCCGCTTCAGTGACAAAACTATCAAATCGGCCCTTGGATCCGCTCTTCATGAATGAAAACAAACTCTCAGCGATATCGGACCCGCTCTCTGGTCTGACTTTAATTGCCGGTGTGTTCTCAATAACCTCGCCTAGACCGATACAAGTGGAAGCGATAAGCGGAGTTCCTGACACTAGAGCCTCCATAGGCAAAAGCGGACAAGCTTCCCATCGCGACGGCATTACCACTACGTCCAATCCTTTTAGTACGCCTGCGACATCGGGAGTGAACGGCATGAACACGAAATGCCCGCTCAAACCTCTGTCAGCTAAACGAGACTTTTCCTCACGAATAAAATCTCCATCTCCGAACGCCACGACAATCGGCTTCCGAGAGAGATCCCGGCGCACTGAAAGCAATTCGATTGCGTCCACCAGGAAGGTAAACCCCTTTTGAGCCATGAACCGGCCGAGAAACCCGATCAAGAAGGTATCCTTGTCGACCTTTAGCAGCTCATGGAGATCTAAACGCTTCGCGTTCAGGAAGTTTTCGATCTCTATTCCGTTTTTGATCACTATACATTTGCAACCTTTCCTGAATTCCGGAAAATGACGCAGCAGGTTTTCCTGCGCGTCGTTACTTACCGAATGAACATGCGTTACACAGCGCAGCGAGATTTGGAGAGCGCTCCTCTTGACCCGGCCTGCAAAGCCATCAAACTGTCTGTCGTTCAAAATGTCGTGTGAAGTCAAAATGTGCGGCTTCCCGAACAAAAATGCAGGAAGAGCAGCAGACATGCCGGAGGTGAACCCATGCGAATGGACGAGGTCGAAATTTCCTGCAAGTATAGAAGTCATGACTTTACTGAACATCTGAAACAACGAGGGCCGTTTGCTCAAAGAAATGAATTTAACGTCGACATCCTTCAAGTCTTTGATCAACACACTCATATCACGGCCCTCTGGGCCTAAAATGGTAAGTTCGTAGTTCTCGGCCTCGAACTTGCCATAGACGTATTTTATAAAGGTGCGTATCCCTCCTACAGGCCAACGCACTACCAACAGAATTCTGATTTTTGGATTCAAATCCGTCTCCCTCTTCTCAAGTTCATTCAGAACTCCTCCACCTGGGATTAAGCTGATTCGTGATACGGAACAAGCTTCCGGACCAGGCTGCCAGCCAGAGCCACAGCGGGCGATAGAAATTGTGCCCGCCTACGCCGAGAAGCAGCAACAATAGCAGGCTTGCAATGATCGCCCCCCCCGCTGCATAGGAAAAGCCTGCGCTCAAGCCCGCCTGCAACAAGCGTGATCGAGCGTACCTGCTGCAGGACCATATTGCCCACACCAGGCCTGCCAGAAGAAATGCCCCGAATGCGCCCAACTCCGCGAGAACCTCCCCATAAAGAATATGGGCCTGGGTCGGCGACTCATGTCCTTCTTCGTCTATCTTGTTCGCCATTCGATAGCCGATATAATTCTTGCCGCCAGCCCCCACACCGGTTATGGGAGCCCGTTTGAACATCTCCCAACTCACCTTGAGCCCTACCAGCCTACCCTGAGCCGAGGAATGGGCGTTTGCCGGACCGGCTTCCTCATCCCAGAGCGTGCGAATGCGCTCCTGCTTTTCATCGGGCATGACGGACCAGATGGCAATGACAGCTGATATAGCCACGGTCAAGATCACAAGCTTTCGTTTTCCATGCTGCACCATTCCCCACAGCAAAAAAAGGAACAACAATCCGACGAAGCTCGAACGAGACCCGGTAAGGACCACGCAGATAACTGCTAGGGAGATGTAGCAATAGTATAGCTTTCGGAGCCGCGAGCTCGTTTCGGACCGTAGCAGAGCGTAGACGAAGGGAAGCGAAAGTACCACGCTGGCGCCAAAGGCATTCGGATCATTCAAAGTACTGTCAGCGCCTACCATGCGGGAGATACCCATACGCCAAACGTGACGGCCATTATGATATTCTCTCAATGAATGCAGCACATAGAACATCATGGTAAAAATATACGTTTTGATAAATAACTTCAAGCCCGACTCATCATCCACTAGCGACAGCATTAGCAAATAGAGCACTACCATCTTGAGATACTCAATGCCCTGGGAAAAGGCATATTCGGTACTGTATGCAAATGGGGCCAGAGCGAAGTGAATAAGGAGCAGGCCAAGTACCCACTTGTTTGTCGGCGAGCTGACAAGCTTGAGCTTGTTATGCATGATAGCAACAACAATCATTGCTATGGCAAAAACACGTTCAACTGGAATCCCGTCCAGATATTTAATCGATTCCCACGGACGCTCGATGACCATAAATAAATAAGCACAGACCATTATCAATATCCAAGATAATGGCCTTACTGGTACTTCAGAGACTTTAACCGCGCAGTGATTTGAATCTGCCATTGTTATATCCGATCATCAAGGGGTGCTTTTCCGCCTGTTTCACCTGTTATCAACGACTAACGCCTCGATCCAGCCACTCCAGGACCTTCTCACGCGGCCACACTACCATGTAATTCGTAGGTTGATAGCTTCCCTCCTCATGAAGCCTTCTTCGGGTGGCAGAAGCCGAGATGGCCAACCGGGTCACCCGATCGCTACGTCCGGCAAAGAAGAATTCCCCCCCCGCATCCTGAAGTTGTTGCCGCAGGTATGACAATCGAGGGCTGATTGCCTGGATCTGAGGGTCATAATACCAACTTGCTCCAATAACTCCCTTGATGCCAGGTGACAGCTTTACCATCTGGCCGATCAACTTCATGGCATGATGTCTTACCTCAGGGCTCAGGCCATCTTTGCCGCGGAGATCCAGGTGGTTCTCGAAATAAGGGCTGAACCCGCCGAGGCGCATCATAAGGGCGCTAAACCGAACAAGTTCAGCAGCTTTAATTCTCATGAGAAAGCTGCGCGGAATGCCGACTCGCATCTCCACCTTAAGACACCTTGCCGGAAACATCCTGAAACAACAAATTGCCAAGTCTTTACAAAAAAGATCCTCACCCCACGAATATAGTTCCGGCGGCTTGGCTTCCAGCCCCGAAACGATGCGATTGAAACTTTCCGAGAACTCGATCTTAATCGGTTCCGGGAAAGACGATCTTTCAAAGCCACCGCCATTAGCAATTATAAGATGCAGCAGCAGGCTGCGGTGATATAGGCCGAGTAGCTGATCGCCGCCTCTTTCCTTGATCGCTTTGCACAGCCGGGTGACTTCGACGCCGGGGTCACGATAACCTGCAAACTGGTTTCGTCTTTCCAGAATCACGGAATACTTTTCTAAGGGATATTCATTCAAGATGCCGGGAGCCAGATCGTCAACATCTCTGTTCAACTGAGACAACAACACCTGAAAGCTGCAGGTTTGCATCAATGGCCACCCAACATGAACAATCCGGAAATGTTAGCTGAGAATAAGGCTTCCGAATAACGGCCAGAAGTGTCAGTGCACACTCGTGTAGTGACGTCAAACCGTTTAAGCGCAAAGAGGTTACAGCCGGCTCTGTTGCTGCCGACGATGGTGGAACATGCAGCGCTGTATCCACCGGCTTGAACCATGGTCTGGTGTTCATCGTTGAAATCGGTCCTGTTGCCGTTTGGGTAGGCAAAGTAGTCAACAGGCAATCCGAGACGTTGCTCAACCAGGGTCTTTCCATCGATGATCTCCTTTCGCGCCTGTTCCGGCCCGGTTCGGGAAAGGATGGGATGGGTGATGGTATGGGCTCCTATGGTCACCAAGCCGCTATCAGCCATCTCCCTAGCCTCACTCCAGGTCAGCATGGTGCGGCAGAAGTTATTCGGGTTGTGTTCTGCAATTACATGATCGACGATCTCGCGCTTAGCGGCGTCAGGTAATGCCTTGAGAATGCGGTGCAGTTCTGCTACTAATGACTGTCGCTCGTGCTTGCCAGCGGAGAGCTTGCCGAGTCCGAAACGCGTCAGATCAACGCTTTCGTGCTCTCCTTCCATAACGGCCTGATCAAACAGGTCCCAGCCGGAAACTCCCGAATCAAGTGCATCAACAGTCGCAAAGATCGTGGCTGGGATCCCGTGTTTCTTCAGTATGGGAAAGGCATGATCGTAGTTGTCGCGAAATCCGTCATCAAAGGTCAGGACACAGCCGGTCGGTTGATCATGCGAGGCAAGACGCTCGACGGCTTGTTGCAGGCTTATCAGCTCGTACCTGCTTTTCAGAAAGATCACCAGCTTTTCGAACAGTTCAGGAGTAACGCTGAGACCCACGGCATTTTCAACAGGATTCACCTGATGAAACATCAGAATCTGGACGGCATTTTGTCTTCTTGCCAACCAATCGACCACTCCAAGCCGGTTGAGGCAGTCAGCTGCTATGATCTTGATATCGTGTCGTGTCATTTTTCACCCTGCCGGTTCGGAATAATCCAGCTGCTTCACCCTGTCGCAGTTTTATTGCATTCGGGTCGCAAGTCGCGCCAATTGCAGTGCTTTAGCCGCCATGAGACATGGCAGGTACCGTACTCTCATGGCAGCACCAGCTTTTCGTAAAATGCCTCGTATTGCCGCATGATAGCTGGCAGAGAAAACAGTTCGCCGGCCTTCTCCCTGCTGCTTCTTCCCGCGGAAGCCATATCGCCAGAGGTTACCATTTCGACAATTCTGTCAGCCATTGCCGTGCAATCCCCGGTGGGAACCACGAAGCCGTTGATGCCGTCCTCTATGGCCTCCCTGGCGCCACCGACATCGGTACAAACTACCGGCAGAGCTGCAGCCATGTATTCCACTATCGAATTGGAAAAGCTTTCCGAGCTTGAGGAGAGCACACCCATGTCGATACAGCCGAGGATTTCCGGGATGTCTAGGCGTTTGCCAAGGAACCTGACCAGAGATCCTATTCCTATTTCAGCGACAAGTTGTTCCAAATCTGCCCTGTCCGGGCCATCTCCGACGACCACGAAACGGGCCTCCGGACAGCGGTCCGACACCAGTTTGGCAGCTCTGATAAAGGTACCGACCTCCTTTACCGGCCTCAGATTAGCGACAATCCCGATGATGACTGAACCGGATCTAAAACCGAGCTTTTCTCTAAAGGCCAAACGATGACTCTCCGTGGCTCTGCGGTAGCGCTCGACCTCAAGTGCGTTGTGAATGACAACCATTCGGTCTTGAGCGATCCCTTCTGTTTTTTCCGCCCATTGCCTGGTGTTGCGCGAATTGGAGAGGAAAGCCGTCACCCAGCGGGCGAGAAATTTTTGAACCGTGAGCTCCAGCGTGGTATGCCAGTACCCCTGGTTTCGCCGAGTTCCTACTATATTCGGAACACCGGCAACTCTCGCAGCGACGGTACCCAAGACGGTCGAATCTCTGAAATGGGTTTGGACAACGGCAAAGCTTCCCTCTCCAAGAAAGCGGGAGAATTCCAGGATCTTAATCCATCCACGTGCCGTTTTGAAAGAAGCATGATCTATGATGTGAAGCGGACACAAATCGAACTCTCGCAGCAACCACTCCGATGAACGCAGCACACAGAGAGAGGGCTGGAACCTGCTACGATCGAGATGCTTGAGCAGTAGCAACAGCTGTTTTTCGGTTCCGGCGGTAGGGGAGTTAATGGTATCTATCACGAAGGCTATTTTAATCATCTCCGCCCTTCGCCGGTTATAAAGCCAACACCCAGGCCGGTATGTATGGTTAGAAAGATTGCCGGCAGCCGGATTCCATATCTCCACCCTTCCTTGACCATTACGCGTATTGACTCAATTGTCACAAAAGTTGCGTACAGTAAATAGGGGAACCCGGCCAATGCTGCCAGCATCAGGTTCCTGCCCGTCAGGAGGGAATAGCAGACTAGGGGAAGAAATACCAGTCCGACAGTGAATACTGACGGTGCTAGCTGGTTGACAGTCAGTGCGTTAGGATGCTTCCCTATAAACCGCCTTCGACCGATACCATACCTTTTCATTTGTCGGAACAAGGAGCAAATACTCTCACGTGGATAGTACCGCACTGTCAGCTTGTAGCTCGAGTACGAGAGCAACCCTGCCTGCTCTATTCGATAGTTGAATTCCACATCTTCAGCGGCGTCGAAGTTTTCATCGACATATCCGACGCTATCGAAAACGCCGGCAGTATAGGCGGCTCCATTGCTCACCGGGCTGGCAAAACCCTCGAAATCCGCGTATACCAGCGAATCACCGCCATGACCGAGTCGCGAGGCGCGGGCCAAGGCGACTGACACCTGAAAAGTACTCAAGCCGGGCGGATCCAACGGCTGCGGGCGACCGAGGCAAGCAGCGCCGCTTTTCAAGAAGCAATGGACCAGGGTATTGAATAGTTGTCCATCAGGAATGAAGCAGTGTCCATCGACAACGAGGAAATACTCCCCTCTGCCGTTCCTGAAGCCGATATTCCTGCCGCTGCTGGAAAATCGCTTCGGGTTTACCAACAGGCGAACCTGCGGATTATTACCGGCAATCCCTTGGACTATCGCCTGTGTACCATCATCCGACATACCATCGGCTACCAATATTTCGTAACGATCCGGCGGGTACTCCTGAGCCAGGAGCTGGCCCAGGGTATCGGCTATGAACCTCGCCTCGTTGCGTACCGGCATGACCACGGTAATGAACGGCACCATAGTCAGGGTCTCCGCTTCTTTGCCGAATGCAGATCCGTATAGAGCCTCTCATATGCCGCGGTCTGGGCCGCGAAGTCGAAATGCTCTTCTATGTAGGCATAACCGGCATGCCCCATCCCCTCACGAAGCCCGTGATCGGCCACAAGTGCCGAAAGGTGGCTCGCCATTAGTTCGGGCTGGTCCGGTCTGGTGAGAAAGCCCGATGTCCCCTCCTGGACCACTTCGGGGGTGCCGCCTACCCTTGTCGCCACGACCGGCTTTCGGGCGGCAAAGGCTTCAAGGACCACGTTGGGCAGTCCTTCGGTGAATGAGGGAAGCATGAATATGTCGACCTCATGCATCACTTGCTGCAGATCGCTTCTGAAGCCGGGAAGCAGAAAACGTCCCGACAATCCTGCCGACTCGATCTTCCGCTCCAGTTCACCCCTTAAAAAGCCTTCCCCGAAGATAACGAAATACACTCTCGGGTTCCCCTTTATCAGCTCCCGAGATGCCTCAATCATCGCTGCGTAGTTTTTTTCCGGACTGAGCCTCCCTGCGGAAGTGATGACGATGGCATCGTCAGGAAGCCCCAGCTCCCGCCGCAACCCGCGCAGACCCGGCGCCGGAATCCCGACCAGGTCGATGGCATTGTGGATCACCGCGACCTTGACCGACGGCACCCCCAGCGCAACTATCTTCTCGCGCTGACCGTGGGATACGGCAACGACACAGTCGGCAAGACGCAGGAAAAACTTGTCCAGTTTTTCATAAAACCGGATCCTTCTGTTTTCAGCGGTCCACCCTCTGGAGATGGCGATTTGCGGAACCCCCCCAAGCCAGGAAGCGAGCCGGCCAATGACGTTGGATTTATAGCCGTGGGCGCAGATGAGCTCGACATCCAGCCGGCGCAAGATGGCCAGGATGCGCCAGATGGTGACCGGATCGAACGGGTTTTGAACATGCACCTGCACCACTTCAACACCGTTGGACCGGGCCATTTCCTCAAGCTGGTTGGGCTCCCCTTTTTCCACGAACGTGATCAGAACGAACCGGAACCGCTCCTTATCCAACCGGATCGCGTGATTCAGAATCTGCTTTTCCGGCCCGCCGTAGAAATTGGTTGCTATGAGATGAGCTATGGTTACGGGGCCGGTCATGAACGGGTGGTCCTGACCCACTGGTCTTTCCGAAACCCGGCTGCACCGAGCAGTGAAACGGTGCAAAGCCAGGCCAGGTAAAAAGGTGCCATGAACAGTCGCATCATCTTCTGCGGGGAGAAACCGTTCAGAACTATTCCCATGCCGATATAAAGGATTTGGGCAAGAAGCAGCAGGCTCGCCCAGCGCAGCATCGCTTGCGACTGGCAAAGAAATGACAGCGCCAGTAATGCCGCGTTGGCCACCAGCAGCAACGGCCTGCTGCCGGAGATGAGGCTAATGCCGAGGTCGACCGACGGCAGACTGCGGCGCATGACACCGGAGGCAATCAGCTTGATCGCCCGCCCCCTGGTCAGCGTCGAGTTGCCGGAGGCCCATCTGACCCGCTGGGCAAAAGCCTGCTGGAGGCTCTCCGGCTGGCAGGCATAGACTCCGGTATCGGCCGCAAAAGAAATAGAGATGCCGTTATTTAGCAGCATCAGACCGTACTCGGTATCCTCCACGATGGAAAAGGCGTTCCAGGGGTATTTTTCCAGTACCTCACGGCCGAAACACATGCCGTTTCCTCTCAGAAGAACCGGCAGACCGACGCGATGCTTTGGTTGCCAATAAAGCTTGTTCTCTATCAAGTTCCCTACCTGAAACAGATAGGTCAAGACACTCGCATCCGGGTTGGATATGCCGTTGTAGGTCTGAATGACCTGCTCTCCTTGCATCAGGCGGGCATCGAGAACCGCCAGGTAGTTGCTGCTGACAATGCTGTCTGCGTCAATGACTACAAAGCAGTCGTAGCCTCTCGGCATGAGTTCAGCAAAGGCATGCCGGAGGGCGTACCCTTTGCCACGCAGCGCCTTATCGTGCCGTTCCAGGCATTGAGCCCCCGCGGCTCTTGCCTTTTCCACCGTCAGATCGGTGCAGTTGTCCGCGACAACCACGACATCGAACAGATCAGGGGGGTAGCAAACGCTCAGCAGACTCTGCACCGTGGTGGATATCCCCGCCTCTTCGTTGTGGGCGGGTACCACGAAGACGAAGCGCGATTTCGGCCTCGAAGCGATGGCAGTCTCAGCTTTGCCGCAAGCAAAGTAGACCATGGCAAAGAACCAGAGATAAAGGACCAGACCGGTTAAGCTCGCCAGTCCGGCAGCCAGGAAAAAGGGAGCTATGTGGAGATAAATCATCGGATGAGAAACCTTGTTGTTGGGAGCGGTCTCCGTCAGCGGGTAGCATCGGTGCCAGTCACGCCCCCGGTGCCTGGCCGGCCTACCTGCCTTAGCTGCGCTTCACGTACCCCAGGAACTCGGGGTAGAACTCCTCGACGAAATCGAAAATCCGCCTGCGCACCGCCTCGGGTGTTTCGCTCCCTACCGGTGCGCTCAGCCTGACGAAGGCGTTGTACTCGTCCTTGCCGGAGATCTTGTCCAGCACCATGGCAACCTTTTGGGACTGCGTGCTGGCATTGGCCTTGGCATTGGCCTGGAACCAGTAGACAACCACCTCCCGCTCCCCTTGCCGCTCGGCCAGCATGGCGGAATAGGAGATGGTCAGCTCCGGGTGACGCGCCAGGGAATAGCTGCCGCTGTCACGCTGGTTGATCTTCCACCCCTGCCCCTGGAAACAGACCAGCGGATCGTGCGCGGCACCCACCTTCTTGGCGCTGTGGTAGGAGCCGATGTACAGGTTCACGTTCACCTTGTCCCGCTGGTAGCAGCGAAACAGGAAGTCATCGAGATCGAGCGCTTCGACCACCCTGGCATCCATGGGGAAATCCCTGCTGCTTTGCCACTGGCCGAACCGGGAAAACACCTGCTGCAGCGGCTTTTTGGGCGAGATTGCCACGCCGGGGCCGGAGGGGGTGGCGACCAGAAACGCGGTCACGGCGAGGAGCAGGCTCAAAATGACAAACTTTACCGGTTTCACCGCTCGCATAAGGAGAGCCCCTTTCCTGAGAGTACGAAGAGCCCGAGGGCCGCCACGAACACCCCAAGGCCCAGCATGGTGTGTGGCGTCCCGTGAGACAGATCTATCTTGTTGAAATGGAACACCGAGACCAGGACGAAGACCCGCATGATGTTGACCGCCAGGGCGATCGGTATGGCCAGGAAGAACAGGACCAGGCGGAGCAGGTTTGAGCGAAGGGTAAAGTAGGAGACCGCGGCGCCCAGGGTGAGCAGGGCCATGATCGAGCGCAGACCGCTGCAGGCCTGCACCACCTCGAAGACCCCCCCGGGAAGGTTGATCACGTTCCCCTCGCGATAGATCGGGATCCCGATCACCGAGGCAAGGGCCACGCTCGCCTTGGTCACGATCACCTGCAAAGGAATGGTGAGCGCCGCGATGATCTGGGCAGGGACCGGCACCATGAAGAAAAGGATCAGCAGCGGAAACAGGCAGATCCGGAACACCCGGTAGCCCAGGAGATAGATGACGCTCCCCCAGATGAAAAAGATCATGGAGACGGAGGCCGCCGTCTGCATCTCACCCTTCTTGGCCACCACGTAGCAAAGTAGCGACAGCACGGCGAGCAGCAGCCCCGGCCAGGCGCCCCGGAACTCCTGCTCCAGAAGCGCCGGGCGCTTTTGCCAGACGAAGTAGAGCGCCAGGGGGATTATGGCAAAACCGTGGGAATAATCGTCGGAAGCGGCCCAGGCCCGCACCAGGGAGGAGAGCACCGGGTAATAGGCGCCCAGGAAGGCGCCGGCAAAAACGATCAGGAAGAGGGTCTGCCGCAGGCTGCTGCTTTGCTTCAGTGCAACGGAATTATTCGCCATCTTTGACCTCTCGGGAATGGAACGCTCCAGATGCCTTTGTCACAACGGCGCCACCCCTGGCGACGCCTTCTGCGGTCCTATCTGCAGCTCTGTCGGAAGCTCCTGCAGCAGGGCGCGCAGGGTGGTGAAGTGAAAATCGTTGAGCAGCCGGGTAAAGCGCCCCTCGGTGCGGTCCAGGTTCAGGTAATGCCGGAAACGGCTCTTCAGGCTGCTCCCCGCCACCCTCGGCTGACCCGGGTCCAGCTCCCATGGGTGCAGGTAGAACACGAAGGGGCGCCGCTCCAGCCGGTTGATGCGCCGCAAGCCCCACTCGGTGAAGCAATAGGGAAAGAGGCGGAAATAACCCCCGCCGGCTATGGGGAGGTTTTTCCCCCACAGCTTCAAGGTGGTGATGGGGAATTCGCGCATAGCGGGCGCCTCCCCCGGCCCCGCGCCGTCCAGCGGCTGCCATTGCCCGTCGCTCCCCCTTGAGACGGTGAAGGGGAAACGCGGCCAGTCGGGAATGCCGTAGAAATCGTGCCGCACCGGGAAGACGCTGGAATCGTAAAGGTAGCCGGCCTCGACCAGCTCGTCGAAGGCCCACAGCGTCTGCAGGGAGATGGAATAGCTGGGGGCGCGGTAGCCGAGCACCCGCTCCCCGATCAGATCCTCCAGAGCCGCCTTGCTGTCCCGGATGTCCCCCCTGAACTCGAGCCGGCTCTGGGTGCCGACCCGGCGGTGGCTGTTGCCGTGACAGGCGATCTCGTGCCCTTCCCTGTGGATTTCCCGCACCAGGGCGGGGCATCTGCCGGCAATCCACCCCAGTACGAAGAAGGTCGCCTGCACGCCGTGCTCGCGCAGCAGATCCAGGACCAGCCGGGTGTTTTTCTCTACCCGCAGGGGGTGGCGCTCCCAGTCGGCAACGCTCACGCAGCTCTCGAAGGCCGATACCTGGAAGTAATCCTCGACGTCTATGGTCAGTGCGTTGCCGATGCTCAAAAACTCTTCCTCAACTCAACGATGCCGCGGTTCACCTCGATCGACCCCGCGCTCTCCCCGGGCTCTTCCCGGTAGCTTATGTGACTGTAGGTGCCGCCAAGCGTCGTCCCCTCGGCCATGGCCCAGTTGACAGAGGCGCTGGCAACCAGGCGATAGGGGAGGTTCAAGGAGGAGGTGGAGGTGGAGCTGCTGCGGCTCAAGCGCTCCCCGGTCGCGCTGATGCTGGCGCTCACCCCCCGCTGCAGTTCGTGGCTCCCCCCGAGGTTCAGCTGGAATCGCTTCCGGTCCTGGGAGCTGTCCAGTGTGACCCGGTACTCGGTATAGCCTGTGGAGAGCCAGAGGCGACCGCGCTCCAGCGCCCTGTCGAGCTTGAAGCTGTAGTCTGTCTGCCGGGTGGAGAGGGTGAGCGGATCCTCGGTGTACTGGACCACGCTCTCCAGTGTGGCCACGGCGAGGCCGAAGTCATCGGTCACCCCGACTTTCCAGAACGGGTCGCTGCTGTTCAGGCCGTTGGAAAACTCCAGCCAGCTCTGGCCGATGCTGCCGTAGAGAAACGACCTCTCGCCGTACTGGTAGCGAAACCCTGTGGAGACGTCGTGCTTCTGGAAGCGGTTCAGCGCGGTTTCGGTGCTGGAAAAGTGATATCCCGCGTCGAAATCGAGCCGGGCACCCAGCCTGTGCCGGTAGTCGGCGAAGGCGCCGTGGACCTGCTTGTCGATGGCGGGGGAGTGCCAGTAACGGATGTCGCTGAAGCGGTACCCGGTCCTCAGCGTGCCGTTGCCACCCAGGCGCCAGGTGAGAAACGGGGAGATCGTGGCTACGTTCTGGTCGGTCTGGTTCACCAGCACGCTCTCCTGGACGGTGTCCCTCGCCAGGTCGAGCGGGACCCGGCTGTAGCTCTCGCTCGCCTCCAGGGTGAAGAAGTCATCCCAAAGCGCCAGCATCCCTCTCAGCGAGGCGGCGTGGTTGAACTCGTCCTCCCGGGTGTTGCGGGCGTAATAGCGGTAGTCCAGGTTGTAGGAGGCGTCCAGGCTCGTGTGCGGCCCCAGGTAGCGCAGGGCCGCCCCGGGCTGGGCCCGGGTCACCAGTTCCAGGCGCTCGCCGACCCTGGCCTGAAGGATGTTGTCGTTCACCTCCTCGCTGACGGCGATGGAGGGGACCACGCGGAACTCGGAGGCCGCCGCGCTCGAGAGGCTCACCAGGAAAAACGCCGGCAGCAGGATGTTCGGCAGGTGGCGTCTCATCGCTTGCCGTTCAGGCCGCTCATGCCGTCCAGGAAGCGGCGGGCAAATCCCACGGAGGCAGGGCGGCTCTGGGGCTTGGGCGGGGCGCCGCCGTCCAGGACGGCACAGACGCCGTCGAGTTTCTTGCGCAGCTGCGCCACCTGGTCCTCGGTGCCGGCGACCTGGGCATTCAGATCCCCCTTGAGCTGCACCAGGGCGTCGCAGAGCTCCTTCAATGCCAAAGGGACCTGCGCCGAGTCCCGCTCCATGGCGTCCATGCGCCGGGCGATCTGCTGCAACAGGTCGTTATCCGGTGCGGCAGGGAGCGCCAGGCCTGGCGATGCCACCATTTCGGCCGGCGGGGGCTGGGTGCCCCAGAAGTGGTTCTCGAAATCGAGATCCCCCGTCACCTCGTGCGCCATGCTGGCCGAGACGCAGCGCACCTCCTCGGCGAAGGCCGACAGCATCAGGAAATCGCACATGATGTTGATCAGCCGGGGAATGCCCCTGCTGTACTGGAAGATCATGTCGAGCGAGTCCGGGGAAAACTCCAGGGCCCGGGCGTTTCCCGCCACCTCCATCCGGCGCACGATGTACTCGGCGGTCTCCTGGCGCGTGAGCGGCTTCAGCTGGCAGTTGACGCTGATTCTCTGGCGCAGCTGCAAAAGCTCCGGCGTTGCCAGGGTTGCGCGCAGCTCGGGCTGCCCCACCAGCACGATCTGCAGCAGCTTGCTGTTCGAGTTCTCCAGGTTGGAGAGCATCCGCACCTCCTCCAGAAGCTCGGCCCCCAGGTTCTGCGCCTCGTCGATGATCAGGATCGGGTGGTTGCCGGCCGCGTACTGCTCCAGGAGAAAGTCGTTGAGATCGCGCATCAGCGCGACCTTGTCCTTGCCGGCGACGTTCAGTCCGAAGTCCTCGTTGATCATAGCCAGGAGCTGCTCGAAGCTGACCCGGGTGTTGAAGACCTTGGCAAGGGTCACCCGCTCGTAGCGCTTGTTCAGGAGGTCCCGGATCAGGGTGGTCTTGCCGGAACCGACGTCGCCTGTGAGCAGTATGAAGCCGGCCCGCTGGGTGATGCCGTAATCGAGATAGGTGAGCGCCTTGCGGTGGGAGCGGCTCAGATAGATGAACTCGGGGTCCGGGACCAGTTCGAACGGCTTCTTGCGCAGGTTGAAGAATGCTTCGTACATAAGAACTCCGAACCGAAAAAGCAAAGCGACTAAAACGCCTGATCCGCGCTGTATCAAGGTGCAAGGTTACCCGTTGGCGCCACCCTTGTTGCGGTAGTAATAGTAATGCTCATCAGCGGAGTTGACGCAGGCCGCATTGTACACCACACCGAGCAGGGCGCTCCCCTTGATGGCATCGAGCGCATCCTTTACCTCTGCCTGGGAGGCAAGCCTCTCCATGACCACGAAGAGAACCCCGTCCACCAGGCGGGCCAGGGAGCGGCTCTCGGCAAAGGGGAGCAGCGGCGGCGTGTCGAAAATCACGTAACGGTCCGGATAGCGCAGCTTCAGCTCCTCGACGAGTCCCTTCATCTTGAGCGACGAGAAAAGCTCAGTCGGGTTGTCCACTTGGCGCCCCGCCCTGATCACGGAAAGCTTCCCCAGCCCGGTGGCGACCAGGGTCTCGCCGATTTCCGCCTCATCCATCAGCACCTCGGCAAGACCTGGCCCCTGCTCCAGGTCGAGATATCGATGCAGCGAGGGGCGGCGCAGGTCCGCGTCGATCAGAAGCACCGTATGGTCCAGCCCCTGGGCCAGACAGAGGGCAAGGTTCAACGCGGTGAGGCTCTTTCCCTCGCCGGAAACCGCGCTGCTTACCATGATGGTGTTTTTGAAGGTCTCGCCCTCGGTCAGCTTGACCAGCGCCGACTTCAATTTGCGGTACTCCTCGGCCGCCACGGAATGCGGCTCCAGCAGGTTGACCAGGAAGGGGTTTTTCGGGGCCAGCGCCCGCGCGGCGACCGGCGGGGCCGTATGCACGGCACCCGGCACGGGCCGGTTCGACGCCGGCTGGTTCGGCTGCTCCGGCGCCGCAGGCTGCGCTCCCTTCCCCTCTTCCCTAAGCCTTGCGGCCTTTTCCATCGCCATCTCGATCCTGCTCATAACAAACCTCGCTCCCCTGGATGGCGCCCGTACGGGGCTGCCTCACTACCGTCAGCGCACCAGCGCCTTGACGTCCTCAACGATGTTCACGCTGTCCAAAAGCCTGTCCATGTAGGGACGCTCCATGAACTCCATCGCCGGAAAGACGAGCATGATCAGGAAGTATGCCGCGCAGGCGCCGACAATGCGGAGCGACCTGCTGCGCTGCCGGGCGGCAAGCTTCGGGTCGACCATCCGGGGTATGCTCGCCAGGACCGGTACCCCCAATCCCTTGACCTGGGCCACATCCTTGACCGAGCCGTCCAGCCGGTCCATCAGCACCAGCAGTGCGAAGCTCCCCGCCAGCGCCGCCAGCATCCCCATCAGCATGATCTGCAGACGGTTGGGGTTGGCCGGTTTCTGAGGGAGTATGGCCGGGTCGACCACCCGGAAGGTGGTGGATTTGTCCTGCACCTCCATCTGCTTGGAAACCTCGGACTGTCCGTGCCGGGAAACCAGCTGGTCGTAGAGGTTCTTCTGATTTTTCTTCTCCAGGTCCAGTTTTTCCAGACCGGCCTTGGCCGCCGGGATGTTCTGCAGCAGCGTCTTGTTGGTGGCGATGTAACGCCGCAGTCCGTCCTCGGTCACCTTGTAGGCGGAGATCTCATATTCGATCTTGGCCAGTTCCTGGGGGTCGACCGGCTGCGGGGTCCCGTCCTTGCGCGATTTCAGCTGGTCCTTCACAGCCGCGATGTCCGCCTTTACGCTCACCACCTCGGGAAAGCTGTCGGTATACTGCACGCGCAGATCGTCCAGCTTCCTTTGCAAGACGGTGAGCTTTGCCTGCAGCGGGTCGGTGCTCTTCTTGGTGACCTGGCGCATCCCCTCCAGCTGCCGGCGCCTAAGCTGCAGGTCGTAGAGCTTTTGCTGCGCCATGTTGATCTCCTCGAAAAGCTTCCCCTCGTCGATGGAGATGAGGCCCCCTTTGTCCCGCTTGTAGGCGTTGACCTCTTCCTCTGCCTTCTCGAGCTTTGTGCTGAAGGTATCGATCTGCTCGGACAGGAACTTGGTGGCGTCGTAGGATTCGCCGCGCTTGGAGGAGATGTTCTCCTCGATGTAGAGGCGGACCAGGGTGTTGACGAAGTCGCGCGCCACCTTCGGGTTGCTGTCGGAAAAGGAGATGGTGAAGAGATTCTTGTCCTTCACCTTTACCGTGGTGCTGCGCTGCAGCTTCTTGATGAGCGCGTCGGTGTCCCCCTCCCTCTTGGCGAGATTCACGTCCAGGGTGTCCACCACCTTGCTGATCAGTGTCCTGCTGGTAATGGCGTAGGTGAGGACGTTGATGGTGTCCTCCATGGAGGGGGTCACCGTGATCCCCTTGACCAGCTCGCTGATCACGTTCTTCTCGATGAAGACCGTGCTGGTGGACTCGTACTTTCTGGGGAGCGCGTAACTCACGATGAAGACCACCGTCATGATGACCAGCGCAAGCACCAGGAACAGTTCCTTGCGCCTTGCTATGAGCTGCAGGTATTTCTTGTAGTCAAGTTCCGAAGACTGCTGCATAGGCACCCCTTCTACGAGCTTTCAAAGGCGGATCACGCGAAACTCTTACAGTTTCATGCGCACCGTCTGGAAACGTTCAGATGGATCATTTTGATCCCTCGCCCACCTTTTCAGAAAAAGCCTTCCTTCACCATCACGTAATCGCCGGCCTTGAGCTCGATGTTCTGGCTCAGGTCCCCCTCCTTGAAGAGCCGCTTCGCCTTCACCTCCAGGGAGAGCGCCTCCTTGCCATCCTTTCTGCGCACCACCACGTCGTTTTGGTCGGCGAATTTGGTGAAGCCCCCCGATTCCAGGATCGCCTCCATCACCTTCATCCCCTCCCTGAACTCGATTGCCCTGGGTGTGTTGACGGCGCCCAGCACGTAGACGCTCTTGTCCAGCAGGAGCGGCAAAAACAGCGCGTCGCCGGACTCCAGGAGGAGGTCCTCCTCCACCTCCCCGCCGATGAAGAGCCTGTGCAGGTTGCTCTTGACCTTTTTGCCGCTGCGAAGCAGATAGGCCTTGTCGAGATCGGCGCCCTTGAGCTCCGACACGATGCAGAGAAGCTGCAAAAGCGAGGTCCGCCTGGAGAGCTCGTAGACCGTCGATTTCACGCCGCCGCCGAAGATGTACACCTTGCTGTTGGTGATCTCCCTCACGGAAACCGTGACGATGGGATTTTTCACCAGTTCCTTGAGCCGCTCGGCAAGGGAGCTCTGCAGGGCACTAGGGGTGCTCCCGCTTGCCACCACCTCTCCGAGGCCCGGCACGGTGATCTTGCCGTCGGGGCGGACCTTGACGGAAAAATTGAGCTCCTTCACCCCCCAAACGGAGACGTCGAGGCTGTCCCCCTCGCCGATCACGTAGTCCGCCGCCTGTGCGGCAAGGGGGAAGCTGAGGAGCAACCCTATCATCAGCGCCATCAATAGTCGTTTCATGTTTCCCTCGTTCAAGGTTCAAGGTTCAAGCAGCGTAGGTCGGGTTAGGCGTAGGTCGGGTTAGCGCAGCGTAACCCGACAGCCCCTGTCCGACACCTCATCGATTGCGTCGGGTTACGCCCTCCGGGCTAACCCGACCTACGTTCTACATTGGAGGTTCCGAACATTGAACCTAGAACATAGAACGTAGAACGTCTTGGTTCACCTTCCCCGCCCGAAGAGTACCACCTTCACCGTCTCGAAGATGATCTGGGTATCGAGAAAAAAGGAGAGGTTCTTGATGTAGTAAAGGTCGTAGCGCAGCTTTTCGATGGCATCCTCGACGGTGGCGCCGTAGGGGTAGCGCACCTGGGCCCAGCCGGTCAGGCCGGGCTTGATGGTGTGCCTTTTCGAGTAGTAGTAGATGTCCCTCTTGAGACTCTCCACGAACTCGGGGCGCTCCGGACGCGGGCCGATGAAGCTCATGTCCCCCCGCAGCACGTTGAAGAGCTGGGGGATCTCGTCGATCCGGGAGTTCCTGAGGAAACCTCCGACGCCGGTGATGCGCGCATCGTTTTTTACCGCCCAGACCGCCCCGTCACGCTCGGCATCCTGGCGCATGGAGCGAAACTTGTAGAGCACGAAGGGCTTCTCGCCGTTGCCGACCCGCACCTGCTTGAAGAAGAGCGGACCGGGCGACTCGAGCTTTATGGCAAGGGCTATCAGCGGGAAAAACGGGACACTGATGAGAAGCCCTGTCACGGAGAGCACGACGTCGACGCAGCGTTTGTAGATGTTTATCAGTGCGGTTCTTCGGAAACCGCTGGAGAAGATGATCCAGCTGGGGGTCATCTGCTCCAGCATCAGCTTGCCCTGGACGATCTCGTAAAAGGTGGGGGCATCCAGCACCTCGATGCCGTTTAGCTTGCAGCGCATCATCTCCTGCAGCGGCAGCACCCCCCTCCTCTCGGCAAGCGCCACCACCACGATATCGGCCTTGGCCTTGCGCGCGGTGCTGTGCAGATCACCCTCCTTCTCGATGACCTGCTCACAGCTGTGTCCTGTCTCGTCGCAGCGGAGATAACCGGCCAGGGTAAAGGGGCTGCTGGTCGAATCGAGCAGCGCACCCAGCTCCCGGGCCAGATCTCCCGTGCCGAGTATCAGCACCCTGCGCTGGAAGGGAGTACGACCGGCGCCGCTTAAAGCGTGCCGGAGAAACTGATACAGTACGAACAGGGCCAAGGCCAGAAAGAGCACGCCGCGCCCCAGCATGACGCTTGGGTCCAGGTAGTAGACCACGGAAAGCAGGAAAAAGGCGGCCCCGCCGGCTTGCAGGCAGGTAACCAGGATATCCTGCTTGCGGCTTTCCCTGGCAAGGGTGTACACCTCCATCAGGTAGGAGGAAAAAAGCACTACCATGACGAAGATGGCGAAGACCTTGGGACCCTGCCCCGCCTGCCACTCCTCGGACGAGGAGAGGCTGCCAAAGCGCAGCACCGCAGCCGAAAAAAGGGCGGCCAGGGCCAGCAGGGCATCGATAATCAGCATCATGAAAAGGCGCAGATCCATCCGTCACTCTCTGGGCGTCAGACACTTTGGAGCCTCTCGACCCCAACCTGAATAACGTCACCTCTTTAACTGTGCGAGCAGCTCCCTGGTGGCCTTTGTGTCCGGGCACTCGCCAAGGGTAAGTGCCTTTTGCAGTTCACGCTCCGATTTCACCTTGTCGCCTGACTGGTGATAGGCAAGAGCCAGATGGTACCTCACCGTCGGGTTGGCGGGCAAAAGCGCCACGGCTCGTTCCATCACCTGCACAGCGTCCGCGGTGCGGCCGTTTTTCAGCAGGGCATAACCCACCGTGTCCATCACACCGGCGTCGCCCGGCTGCTGTTTGAAGGCGCTGATGGCAAGGCGAAGCGCCTCCTCTTTCTTGCCGTAACCGTCGGCGCACAGATAAGCGAGGTTGTTGAGCGCGGGGACGAAGCTCTCGGACTGGGTCAGGATCGCGCGGTACCTGTCGGCCGCCTCCTTCTTCCTGCCGGTGGCGTCGTAGAGCGCACCGAGAGCGAACTGCGCCTGAAGCGAGTCAGGTTTGATCTTGAGAGCGTCCTGATAGGCGGCCTGCGCCTTGTCGAATTCCTTTTTGCCCTGATGGAGATTGCCGAGATAGACACGGGCCTCGACGCTCTTGGGTTCGATCCTGATCGCAGTATTGGCCTCGGATATGGCCGAGGGGAGATCCTTCAGGTTCTGGTACACCGAGGCCAGCACGAGGTGCCCCTTGGCCGAGTTCGGGCGTTTGGCTATCAGCCTGCCCGCCTGCTCGACCGCCTTGGCACCCTCCTTCATCGCCAGGTAGGCCCCTATCTTCATGGAGACCCCCTGTTCCTCGTTCAGCCCTTCCAGTTCGTCGAAGCACTTGAGTGCCTTGCGGTACTCCTTCTGAACCACCAGCAGGCGTCCCTTGGCTTGAAGCGGCGCAGCGGCTTTGGGGTCGAGTTTGATCGCCTCATCGAGCACCTGGAGCGCCTTATCCGGCGCGCTTTTCTTCTGGTGATAGTCGGCCAGCGCCAGGAACGCCTCGGGCGCCTTGGTCTGCTTGGCCTTCTCATAATATCCCAGCGCCTCGCTCTCCTTGCCGGAGATCTCGCTCAAGGCAGCCAGGCCGAACATCGCCTTCAGGTTTTGGGGATCCTTCTGGAGCAGCGAGCACAACTCGGTTATCGCCTTGGGGTAATCGCCCGAGGTCGAGTAGTAGCCGGCAAGATTCTGGTAGGAGGCGGGGGAGACGGGATCGACCCGCTTGGCGTTCTCCAGACTCTTCACACCTTCGGCCTTGTTCCCCGCCAGGAACTGCAGGGCTGCCATCGCGTTGTACAGGGGGGCGTCTCCCTTCCCCCCGGTGAGTCCCGACTGCACCACCGAGAGCGCCTTGGCGGGCTTTCCCTGCTTCTGGTAGTAGGAGGCAAGCAACAGCCTGCTGTTCAGGGCGTCCGGCGCCGCCTGTACGGCGGTGGCAAGCTGGCTCTCTCCCTCGGAGATCTTCCCCTTGCTGAGATAGAAGGCCCCCTTCTTCAGATAGGCCGCAACCAGCTTCGGGTCCAGGGCGGTTGCCCGATTCAGCTCGCGCATCCCCTCGTCGAAATGCCCCTGGGCCATGAAGGCCGTGCCGAGGAGGTTATGAGCCGTCGCATCCGCATCGTCGTTGGCAAGCACCTTTTTTATCTCGGCTATGCCGTCGTCGGTCCTCTTCTGGGCCAGCAGCGTTTGAGCCGACATGAGCCGGGCCTGCCGCGCCTCCGGCACCCGGTCCAGAATCAGGCGGAACTGGCTCAGGGCGCTTTCCAGCTGGCCGGTGTTGTAATAGCAAAGACCGAGGAAGTAGTAGGCTTCCAGGGAAGGGGAAAGCTTTGCCGACTGCTGCAGGGATGCGATCGCCTCCTGGTACTTTTTCCGGTGGAAGCTCACCAACCCCTTCAACCGGTGGCCGTCCCCCCGCTTGGGGAATTTCTTGATCAGTTCGTCGGCCGCGCTGTCCGCCTTGTCGAGCTCCCCCGTCTCGACGTGGATCAGGGCGAGCTTGTACTGTGCGGTGACCTGAGCGGGATCGAGCTGCAGGATCTTTTGATATACCGCGACCGCCTTGTCGCGGTTGCCGCCCCCCTGTTCCACGGCAGCGAGCATGTAAAACGCCTTGAAGTTGCGCGGATCGGCCTGGATCACCTCGTTCAGGTAGCTTTTCGCCTTATCCACCCCGCCGGTCGCCATGCTGACCGAGGCGAGCTCCAGCCTGGTAGCCGAGCGTCCGGGGTCTGCGTTGAGCGCCTGCAGCAGATAGCCTTGCGCCTCCTGGTATTTCTTTCTCACCGCGCACGAGGTGCCGAGCACCTCCAGCGCCTCGACGCTCCCCGGATGTTTCGAGAGGTACTGCTCCCCGAAGGTGAAGGCCTGCTCCCCCTTTCCCCTGGCGTTATCGAGCCTCGCCAGCTCCAGCAAGACCTCGTCACGCGACGGGTTCTGGGTCAGGACCTTGGTGAACTCCTTTTCCGCCTGCTCGGCCTTGCCAAGAGCGGCATAGGCTTTAGCCAGCTGAAAACGGGCATCGCTGAAGTTGCCGTCCTTTTCCAGGGCGTTCTTGAAGTAGACCACGGCACCGCCGGGATTGGCGGCCTGCATCTGCTGCATACCTTCTTCGTAGAGAGATTCCTTGGTCTTGCTGCCACATGCGCTGCAGGCAAGCAGGATTAACAACAGGAGAGAGATTTTTTTCATAAACAGCACCTCCGGATCGCAGATAATGCTTAGCGGCTAGTGAACAGCGCTAAATTAGAGACATCTGTCGGATTTCTTAACAGATGCGATTCTAATTTACAAGAAAAATGTTGAGAAGGGGCTGTCGGCCCAGCTAACGGCCTAATATCCGGAAAGTCGGCCCAGCACCGGATAATTCAATGTTCATTGGCACTTGGATATGGACCAGAACGGCAGGGAGACCGGACAGAGGTATACGAAGGGCGGGTAATTAAGCCGAAATAATTCGACCGGGAAATGTGACGTCGGAAAATTTTACAGATGCCACTTCGTCGTGGCGCAGGCTGGAGGGAGCGAGAATAGCAGATTACCCCCTTGCTGCGCTCCTTCAAGGGGTTGGGCAAAGGCCGCAGACCGGCTCCCGGGGTGAACCGGGAGCCGGTTCACCCTCAACTGCCGGAATCCTTTACAACTGGATCGCGCGCCACGGAGCAGAACGCACGGAGGATGCCTCGATACAGGCAAAAAAATCTGAAGTTTCTGCATGTTACACAAAGGATAAGCCGCCTACCCGCCACTGGCACGCAACGTGCTTGGCTACTGATTCAAATCCCATAATGAAAAGGAGAGAGGAGATATGAAAAAACTAGTTGCTTTATTGAGTACAGTTCTGTTGTTCGGAATGACGGGGGCGGCCTCCGCCTACACCATCGATTACCTAAGCATCAGTGATGGCAACGGTGGCTTCCTCACTCCGCATTCGGGAGCCCAGGTGGAGACTTTCGACGCGGCTCCGGTCTTCAGCTGGTCGGGCAACGGGGGGATCGTATCAGGTAGTGTCCCCAATGTTACCGCCGCCCCCTTTGGACAATCGGCGCCTGACAGCACAAATTATGTGAGCGTTCCCAACGGCTCTCGCACGGCAACCGGGTTCACCATGAGCAACTACCTTGGCCTCTGGTGGGGGTCGGTCGATTCGTACAACACCATCGATTTCTACAACGGAGCCACCCTGGTCGCTTCCATCACCGGCGACGACGCCATCAACCCGAGTCCCGCCAACGGTAACCGGACAGCCCCCGGGACCAACCTGTACGTCAACATCCACGATCTGCCGCATTTCGACAGCTTCACCCTGAGCAGCTCGACATTCGCTTTCGAAGCGGACAACATCGCGGTAGGTGTCGTCCCCGAGCCGGGTACCATGATGCTGCTGGGCGCCGGGTTCCTGGGCCTCGCCATCTACGGCAAGCGCCGCAAGAACGTCTAAAATGAGGTAGCTGCCGTACCATAAAGGGCGACACCATCGGGTGCCGCCCTTTTTTGTGCCGTCGCTGTAAACCGTCAACTGTCAACTAAACCGACAGATGTGAACCTCCCCTGTAAGCTATTTCGACATCACGGTTTTCCGGAAAATATCTTGGGCTGAAAAATGCCCACCCCCTTAGAGCATTCATTGGACAAGCCCCACCTTTGTATGATAAGAGGTCACCATGAGTAAAGTTGCCGCCAAAGCGCTCCGGATTGACGACGCCACACTCTCCCGCACCCTGCCGTTCGCGCTCTTCATGGCCTTCATCGCCATAGATGAAAGCCTCCAGCTCGCGGTGCGTTGGCACTGGCTGACCGTACCGGACATCGCCCTGTATTACCTATACCCCGTCAAAACCGTCGCAGTGGCGGCCGTGCTCTACAGATACATGGGGCAGTATCAGGAACTAAGCCTGAAAGACCTCATGAACGTCAGGACGACAGCGGGGGTCTGCCTGATCGGGCTGGCGACCTTCCTCATGTGGGTCTCGATCGACTCGACCTTGTCGGTAACCGGAGCACCCAGGGGGTTCAACCCGGGCCTCCTGCCTGACGGACCGGTCCGCTTCCTGATGACGGCGACCCGTGTGGCAGGCGCCGTGATCGTGGTACCACTCATGGAGGAGCTCTTCTGGAGATCGTTCCTGCTTCGCTACCTGATCGATGCGGAGTTCGAATCGGTCCCCATCGGCCGTTTCACCTGGACCTCGTTCCTTGCCACCACGGTCCTTTTCGGTCTGGAACACCACCTCTTCGTGGCCGGCATGGTCGCCGGCGCCATCTACAGCATCATCCTCTACAAGACCCGCAGCCTCGCCCAGTGCGTCCTCGCCCACGCCGTCACCAACCTGGCCCTCGCCGGCTACGTTCTTTATACCGGCAGGTGGGACTTCTGGTAGCGGCCAGGACACCCTGTTTTCCAGTTGCGGAATCTGCAGGAGAGCCCGCACACGGTGCCAGGGGAGCAGGCCTAAGGGGAGCCGGCGCTGATCTTGCGCAGGAACCGAAGCGGCCTTGGGCAAAAGTGTCGGGAACGCTTACAATGCCTCCCCATTGCAGATGACAACCTGAGTGTTTTCAAGGGCCCTTACAACATGGGCTGCTTCTTGCATCCAGTACGAGTTGCAATTAATCGAGGCGCAGAGGAGGTTGAAATGAAGAAAACCGTGATGGGCCTAGTATTGCTGCTTACCTTTTCCAGCACGTCGCATGCTGTTCCAACATTGCAAATCGGGGTTCCTGGGGCATCTCCAGGCAGTTATGCCCCCTATGTCAACTCGAGCAATCCAAACGAGACCGATACGGCTATCACAACGGGCAACATCATTGTAGTCGGTGGCGTTCAGGCTCAAAATGCAGTCCATCTGGGAGGCGCCTACGGTGGCAGGGATTGGTCGACAGCGGTCAACGGTACCACGCCTGCGGCATTCGATTCACATGGCGCCCTGTTATTGATTACCTATTCAGCCGATGCTTTGGCTTCATCGTCCCTAAAGATCAGCACAGACGGTGGCAACAGTTACCATTCCTCGGATGTGGCTTATTCCTCGCTGTTTTTTCCGAACGAGCACTCACCGCTTCATGACGGCACGGTCTCCGGTTATGCGTATTTCGACATCGGCAATTTCGGCTTTGCTGGCACGGTTGCCAACTTTGCCGATCCCGGCGAGAGTCCGGCCAATGGTGAACTGAAAGAGATCCTCCTTCAATTCACGGGAATCAACTGGGCGCACTTTGACGTCATGGCACTGGAAACCAAAGAAACCGGCAACCAGGAGATCAGAACTACCTGGAATTTTGAAAACAACCCCGGTTCACATGACGTGACCTGGCACCCCAACACACCGGTTCCCGAACCCGGCACCGTTACCCTTGTCGGTCTCGGCCTGGCTGGGCTGGCCCTCTACAAGAGACGCAACCGAAAGTAGAACCTTCCCCTAAGTTAAACAAAAAGGCCGGCATTTTTGCCGGCCTTTTGTTCCTCTGCCTTCTTTTGCTACCGAGAACAACCGTATTCGTTGTCGCAGCAGTGCCGGCGCATTAACGGCGCTGGCAGTTGGCAGGCGCTGCGTCCGGTAAAATAAGAAGTGCGCCATTAACTGGCCCCTCCTACCTATACCTCTGTAAACATTACCGACAGAGAGCGCGCCCGATTGTAAAAGATCCCAACACACCCAATTGCGAAATGGTTGAGCATCAATCCGCGTAAAAAGTCCTTCTTTCGTCACCGCCATAGTCACGGCCGGAGGACTTGGACCGTATCGGATCAACACCTATAGTCACCCATCCCGAACTGCGCAAGAACCTCGCTACTACACCAGCTTCTATCAAACTATCGAGCATAAAATCCTTCACATAGTCGTAGGTATTGTTTGTCCAATTGACCTGAACAAGCATGGCGGCCCCTCACTTTATCATATGTAAACAATTGCATTGAAAGATGCCGTGCTTTTGATGCGCTTGCTACAATTATGCAATTATTGTGCTATTTTAACAAAAATTCACTTTGATCCCAGGTAGCAAAGACAGCGGCGTCAATAACTGTCTCGCCGGAGATGGCTTGGCAATTTATAGTTCATGAGGGAGAAGAAACGGTGCAAAGGGCAATGCAGAAGCAATAGGAAGGAATGCTAAAACGACGAATTTATGGGAACAAAACTTGGAGAACCACGAGGTAATGTAGAAACGCAGCCGTTTGCGCAGCCACCTTCCATCATCACGGTTTTATCTAGAACTGCCTGAGGACAGCCTGCGCTGCCTTGGAGGAAATGCTTAAGGGGGTGGCGCAACTCGACTGGCGCGATTGAAGTTCCAGCATGTTGGCGGCTTCCCTGTTCAGATCCGCCGGTGACTCCTCTCTCTGGTGTCGTGCATTGCCGCCGCGCAGCTTTTGGGACGTTTCCACCTTCGACGGTTCACGGGTCATGACGAACTCCTGACTGTGGTGCGGCGGGATGGGGAACCCCATCCCGCCGGAAGCGCTCTAGAATAGCCTGAGGATGGACTGTGCCGCTTGCGACGAAAGGCTAAGCGATGTCGTCCCAAGGGATTGACGGGTCTGCAGCATCAGCATGTTGGCCCCTTCCTGGTTCATGTCGGCCAGGGTGAGGTTGTCGGCGCCGGTTTGCAGCGTGTTGATCATGCTGTCGGTGAAATCCTGGCGCGTGGTGATGATGTTAAGATTGGCCGCCAGGGTCTGGGTATTGGTCCTCAGCGTTGAGATGGCGGTGTCCATCCTGGCCGCATCGGAAGTGATGCTGGAGGTTGCCTGCCAGTTGCCGCCGGCACCGGTGAGGCTGAGCCCCGAGGAATTGGCGAGGAAGCCTATGACCTTCAACACCGAGGAGGCGCCTTCGTTGAAGGTGACGGTCAGGGTGTTGGTCGAACTGAGCAGGTTCAAGCCACGATAGCCCGAGTCGGAGGAGATGTTGTCGATCTGGGCGCGGATCGTGTCGTATTGAGCCGCAAGCTTCGACTGCACGTTGGTGTCGCTCGTGGACAGGGCGGATTGCGCCACACCTTTCGCCGCGCTGATCAGACCGGTGATCGCGGTAATACCGGCATTGGTGGCCGAGACGGTCTGGACGGCCTCCGACATGCCGTCTTTGCGGTCGGACAGGTCACTGGCACGCTGACTGGCGTTTTGCGCGGCAAAGAAGTTGGTGGGGTTGTCCAATGCGCTGTTTACCTGCTTACCTGAGGAGATCCTCTGCTGGGTCCTGTTCAGAAGCATACTGGTGTTCTGCAGATTGAGGAGGTTCGTTCTCATCCCCGCGGTCAACGAGATATCGCTTACTGTCATGACTTTTCTCCTTTTCTAGGCGGCCCGGCTTTCTGCCGGTGGTTTTCCAACCAAGACGTTTGGTGCGGGAAACGGCTGGCGACCCGAGCGGACTTTCTTCCGGACAGGGCTGTTTCACTCACACTCAAGAGACGTATCGGCTGACCAGCGACTTACTTTAATGTTTTTTAATGGGTCGTCTGTAATATTTGACTCGGGATGCTGCAGGACCACAGGAAGAGCAAGATCTGATCGACACCTCCGGACGGTCATCGATGCACCGCTGCTGCAGGGTCGCGAAAAATTGCGCCCCCTACTCCCGCCCTCGGAACAATAATGCAAGAATGCTGACCAGAAGCCAGACACAGATGGTGCCAAACACTATGAATTTCACACCAACCCCCGTTGTTCTGCGCAGTTATGGACAACGATCTTCAGTTTCCAGCCCGGACAGCTGCCCCCCCTGCGGGATACTGGGGCAAGCGTCGGCAAACGGCTCATTTTTAACAGTCCCTGTGTTAGGAACTGCAGGCATGGCCTTGGCAGTATTAAGCAATTACAATCTACTCCAGATCAATATACTGTCAAGCCCTGTTGCTACACAGAACCTCCAGGGTGCCACAGATGTGCCTCGTTCCGAGATGGTTCAGAGGTGCCGGCCGCAGACCGTGCTCAACTATTCTAATCAGGACAGCAATTGGGCGCGCGGGAGTTATCGCAGTCCGTGTCGTGGTCAGCCTTGCAGACTCAAAAGATGGTTTTTGAAAAGGTGAGTTGCCTGTTTGGAAGGAGGTGTGAAAGGCTGAGGGGGCGAAACCAAAAATACCGGAAGGGGGAACAAACTCCCCCTTCCGGTACCGACCCGCTGAACGGATTGTCAGGCCAGCTTTTTGCTCCGCCGACGGGCGAGGCCAAGACCGGCAAGGCCGGCGCCGAGCAGGATGATGGTGGAGGGCTCGGGAACAGGATTATTTACGGGCTCGGGAACAGGATTGTTTACATCCCGGGCCTCTTCGACACCAAGAATGTGGAATTCATAGTAGTCGCCTCTTATTCGGTTGAACGGCTGGTCCCATTGGGTAATCGGAATGGGAACCTCATTGTCATACACGAAGCCATCGGAGAGATTATTTCCTGCATGGTTATTGAAAAATGTCGACAGGGTCACAAAATATGTCCCGGCATTGAGCACCTCTGTGAAGTAGGAATCCCACTCCCGATAACCATAGGCAACGCCGTTGGAGAAGGTTGTGCCGATTTCGTTCCCGTCATCCTGGAACTGAATCAGATCCCCGTTGCTGTCCCAGAGTCCCAGCATCGGATCGAAGTTGCCGTCGTCCCAGGAAGAACTGAACAGGGTCACGGTGCTGGTCCCGTTCGTGGTGAACGAATAGGTGAGCGTGTCGTTATGATTCGGAAGATGCCCCGAGTAGTCGTAGTCGAGAGCGTAACTTGTTCCTGCAAGCGTCAGAGCTGCGACTGCGGTTAAAACCATTTTCCGGATAAGGCGTTTCATAGCTAATCCTCCTTTTATATTTGAATGGAAATGACACCGAAAGCTTCATCTTAAATTGCTCACCACCTTTCCCAATAGGGTAGCAACAATCTTCCGCTACCAACAACTATCCCTCCCCTTCAAGGGGAGGGTCGGGGTGGGGATGGGGTAGAGCCTGCGACAGAGCACACCCCCGTCCCCCTCCTGTCCTCCCCCTTGAAGGGGGAGGGACGTACAGCGGAAGATCATTGCTAATCAGATAGAAAGGTGTCAAGCATGCTGCAATAAGGGTGCCACCGCGTGTACCTCTGACATCGCTGACATAAATCGACAGGTGGAATGTTTTGAGGGGAATAATGTAAAAGAAACCGACATGGCTTAAAGAAAATTTTACACCAGCCGGCATAGGCGGGAACGGTTTTGCAGAACTGAAGGGGTGCCGCCCTCCGGCAAGCAACAGGGACCGAGGGCGAGAGTGGTAAGGCGGGGGCAATTATGCGGCGGCTGTTCTTTCGGGGTTCATCACTGCTGCAAGGCGTCAGGCGCAGGGGCACCCCGTCAAGGCGGGAACCCAACGACAGCAGCACCGTCAAGAGCGGGAGCTGTCCCCTTGCGCCGGTTTGCCCCCCCCGAGAAAACGAGATAGCCGTATTTGCCGTAGTGGGTAATCTTTGGAGAGTACTGCTCGGCGGCTGCATCGGATAGCGGCTGAAAAACCGCCGCCACCCGCGGTGAAGCGCCGGGAAACTGCAGCACCAGGAAGAGCAGACCGTCCGGCGCGCCATACCGCTCGGCGTCGATGGAAAACCCGCTATCGGAGAGCTCAACCCCTTCGGGAAGTTGGGGCAATAGGGAGCGGTCTCGCGGAGCGCCGCAGAACACCAGGTCGTAATCCTCTACCGCCTTCCGGCCCAGATCGGCCTCGTTCACCAGCGTCGCCCCACCCTGCGACAGCGATGTCAGCAGTTTTCCGAAGGTCTCGCGCCCGGCACGGCAGTTTGGCGTGATGACGCCGATAAGCCTCGAGGATCCCTTGATGCTGTTGACTGTGGCCGGGATCTCGCCGCGGCCAAGGATGCGGAAGACCTCGGAGCCGGGGTCCAATAGCAGCCGTCCGGGGGGGTCGTTACTGGAAATGGTGAACCGGGTGCGCTCGCCACGGACCGGGACCACTTCCTTGACCTGCGCACCCGCCGTCTCCAGGGCAAGCGGCACTGGCAACTCGAAGAGCGGAGCGCTCTGCACGATGCTGCCGGAGACGCGCCACCCCTTCCCCTCGCGTCGGCTGGTCACCTCCGCAAGGGAGAGCCCGGGGCCGCCCGATCGGACGAGCCACTGGTTCATGAAAGGTCCGAGATCCCTTCCGGCGCTTCGGGAGAAGGCGCGGACAAAATCGCTCCAGGAGGCCGAGCCGTAGAGATGGTCGCGGCAGAGCTGACGCAGTGCCTCGAAGAAGGCGCGGTCACCGATCTGCGAGCGGACCATGTGGAACAGCATGGCTCCCTTGCCGTAACCGATGGCGCGTGAGGCCGGGTCGCTGCGGCTTAAGAATGCGCTGAGCGGGAATTCGGCACCGGGGGTCACCAGGGACGCGTAGTCGATGAGCAACTGCCGACGATAATCCCGCGCCTCGACCGGGGAGCGCCGCTCCTTCAAGAGGTAGTCGGCCAGATAAGTCACCAGTCCCTCGGACCAGTTCCCCTCGGCAGGATCGACATCGATCCCGTTGCCCCACCAGGAATGGGCGATCTCGTGGGGGAAACTGGTGTCGATGATGAAGGGTAGCCGGATCACCGAGCCCCCCAGCAGGGTGAAGGAAGGGAAGCCGTATCCGGTCGGGAAGAAATTCTCGACCACGGCGAACTTCTCGAAGGGATAGGCTCCGAAGAGCTCGCTGTAGAAGTTCAGATATTTGGCGGCAGCGTCGAGGTATCTGGAGGCGAGAGCCGCATTATCCGGGTAGAAATAGGTGTAGAGATCGATCCCGTCCACCCGCCTCTCCTCGACCCGGTAGGGACCCGCGCAAAGCGAGAGCACGCCAACCGGCCGCGCCTCTTCCCAGACGGAGCGGGTCACGGCACCGGTCGTCTCCCGGGAGAGCCTTCTGCCGGCTGTCACCGCCTCGGTCCCGGCCGGGGCTGTAATGCTGATGGAGCGGCGCGCCGGGATCTGTGACGGGACCGGGTACCAGTAGGCGCCCCCCCCAAGGAAGGTTCCCTCCCTGGTGATGGCCCCGTTGACCCCGTAGCTTGGGTCCTCGCTGGCGGCAGGGTGCCGGGAGACCGGGTCGTTGAAGGTGGCGCGGTAGGACACGGTGACCGGGATCGACTCCGCCGTGCCGGTTGGGAGCAGTTCCAGCAAGAGGGTGCCGTGGTCAAAGGAGAACGGCGCCTTTTTCCCGGAAACCGCTACCGAGTCGATGCTGGCCTCAGCAGAGAGTCTGAGTGCTACCTGCCTGGTTCCGGCGGCGAAGGTGATGGTACTCTGGCCCATGAGAGTATGCCCCTCGGGCTCGAGGGTCACGGCGATATCCTGCCGCTGCACCGCCGGTCCGGGAGTCCCGGCGTGGCACGCACCGGCCGAGCAGAAGACAAGGAGAGCCAACAAAGACCACATGGAAAAGCTCTTCACGCTGCACCTCCGAAACTAGATCTCATTATATAAACCGACCTGATAAGTACCAATCTCCCGCAAACTGCGCAAACACCCCCTCCCCCCGCCCCCACTGCCATTAAGTTAAGCGGTGATTCCGTGAATCATGTAGGGTGGGCCGTGCCCACCATCAGGATGCGGTTGTGGTGGGCACGGCCCACCCTACCTCTCATTCCCTTAACTTAATGGCAGTGCCCCACGCCCCTCCCCTTGAAGGCCCTTGAAGAGAGGGAGTTTCCTCAGCGCTGCGAGGCGGCAACATAATAGCGGGCCGGCGAAAAAATAGCATCCATTTAAACGGAAATTTTGCTATAGTCGTGCACCCTGACTTACAATACCGGCACCATGTGCCACTCTAGGAAGGTATCCCCCATGTTCAGAGCAGTGCAATTGATCCTGGTGCTGGCAATTACGCTGGCCTCATCTGTGGATGCCCATGCGGGCGCGGTCATTACCCGGATGAGCGACAGACAGAACGTCACCCTGGCACAGTTCAATTCAGTGGTAGAGCGCTCGGATCTCATCCTGATCGGCGAAGCGCACGACAACAAAAATCACCACGACATGCAGCTCTCCGTGATCCGTTCGCTTTGGGAAAAAAAGCTTCCCCTGGCAATAGGGCTGGAAATGTTTGACTACAGCAACCAGCAGCAGCTTGACGACTGGACCGACGGCAAGATCAGCGAGCAAGAGTTCCAGGCGATCTATACCAAGAATTGGTCCCTGCCATGGTCGTTGTACCGGGATATCTTCCTTTTTGCCCGCGACAACCACGTTCCGATGGTTGCCCTCAACATCCCCAAGGAGCTCGTCACCAAGGTGGCGCGCCAGGGATTTGCCTCCCTTACCCCCGAAGAGAAGAGATTCCTCCCGCGAGGTACCAGCTGCGACCTGAACAATCCGCACACCGCCTTCCTGGAAAAATCATTCAAGGAGCTCTTCAAGCACGTAACCAATGGAAGAGTCTTCACCTACTTCTGCGAAGCCCAGACCGTGCGTAACAGCGGCATGGCCATGAACATAGCCCGCTATATAAAAAAGCAGCCAGGCACCAAGATGGTCGCACTCGCAGGAGTCTGGCACGCGGTTAAAAACGCGATACCCGAGCAGTTGGAGCGCCAAGGAATCAAACAAACCACCACCGTGATCCTCCCTGAATTACCGGAGCTGAATTCGAAAAACGCCACCCCCGACGTAGTGGACTACATGATCAGTCAGTAAAACCCTTCAGCAGAGCCGTTCGGTGCCGGGGCAACAGCAAGGTTCCCGGCACCGGACCTCATTCGGCTTCCTGATTAGTGCTAATCTTCAGCACACTGCGCAAGCACCCCCTCTCCCTTGATGGGAGAGGGTTGGGGAGAGGGTGAAAAGCTGGCATGAGCCTCACCCTCCCCCAGCCCCTCCCATCAAGGGAGGGGGGAGTTTTAACCAGCGGAAGATTAGCACTAATCAGGTTCGGCTTTATCACCCCTATTTGATGCCGTCTTCCGTCTTCCGTCTTCCCGCCCTCAGCACCTTCCTGCACCGCCCAAAGTCTGCCGTTTGTTATACACGAAGATACGGTGTAATCTAGATAAGGCATTCCAATTCCTGATAATCTGCAGCCAAAAAACCTCCCCCCTTTGGAAAAGGGGGGTCGGGGGGGATTTAGCCCAAGATGCCACAGCGTGCGGGTGCCCCGAAAGGCAAATCTCCCTAAATCCCCCTTTTCAAAGGGGGACTTTCCGCGGCATCGATGCGAGTTGCAGATTGGCACCAGTCAGGTTCCAATTTCACCTGAGGCGCCGCTGAAAAGAGGTGGACTATGTCAACAACATTGCGTTTTTTCACCATGCTCACCATGCTTCTGGTTTCCCTGACTTCGACCCTTCAGGCTCATGGACATACCGTAATAACCCGCATGAGCGACAGGCAGAACGTCAGCTTGCCGTATCTGGCGGCCTCCGCCGGGGACTCAGACGTCATATTGATAGGCGAGGTACACGACAACAAGGACCACCACGACATGCAGCTTGATCTGATCCGTTCCCTGTCGGCCAATGATGTCCAGCTGGCAATAGGCTTGGAGATGATTCAGGCCGACAACCAGCAGCAGCTTGACGAATGGATCGCAGGCAAGATGAGCGAAAAGACCATGCAGGCGGTCTTTGCCAGAAACTGGTCGCTTGATTGGCATATGTATCGGGAGATCTTCATCTTTGCCCGCGACAACCATATCCCCATGGTGGCCCTCAACGTCCCGATAGATATTGTCAGAAAGGTGTCCCGGCAGGGATTTGCCTCGCTCACCCCGGAAGAGAGGAGGGACCTCCCGGAGGGAACCAGCTGCGACCTGAGAAATCCCCAGGTGGCATTCCTGAGGAAATCGTTCCTCAGGCATGCAAAGGACGGAAAGATGTTCAACTACTTCTGCGAAGCGCAGACGGTTCGCAACAGCGGCATGGCGATAAACATGGCGCGCTACGTCCAGAAGCACCCCGGCACAAAGGTTGTGGTTCTGACCGGCATCTGGCACGCCGTCAAGTACGCGATACCCGACCAGCTGGAGCGTAACGGAAGCAAACTGTCCTACCAGGTCATCCTCCCCGAAACGCCCGAACTGAACAGCGGAAATACCACAACTAACGAAGTTGATTACATGGTTGAGCTGTAATCTGTCAAGAGAGGCGGTGTTTCCTGCAGGGAGGATATCAGGTTCAAAACAACTTGTTCCAGGTAAGGATGACGCCGCTTCCCGACTTTCCACCGCGGATGAACTCCGATTCCCAGGTGTAGGCAAGGTAAAGGGCAGAATTCCAGAAAAACCCGCTGTCCAGGCTGGCAGTCACGGCGGCCGCGCTCTGGTCCCTGAAAACAACCTGATCCAAACCCCGGACCGTCGCCCGGTCCGCCCAAAGGTAGGAACCAACGGCGCTCAGGTACAGGAAAAACGCGAGCTCGCGCCGATAACCTAACGATGCCGTAGCGTAGGAGGTCGCCCTGACATCGTCGTAAATTATCCCGGTATAGTGCACCCGGGCCAGATCTTCTTGTTCACTCGGGAAGGGTCCGCCGTTTATAAGAAATGCGTTGAAGCGGTCGGCGCTGTTCCCGTTCGTCTTGCCACCGTAGAGGCTGATCAGCACCCGGTCACGCTCCGAAAGTCCGGGGATGCCACCGGCGCCCACCAGATGTCCGCTGGCCTGGAAATAGTTACGATGATTCGACCCGGAAGGGACCGGCTCGAGGTCGCGCCAGTTGTCCCGGTGCATGTAATCGAGATCCCACCCGGCGGCAAAACCCTGGTGGGGGAGCTCCAGCAGGTTTCGGCGCATTCCGTCGTAGCGCGCCCGCAGCCTGACACCATAGAGCAAGGTGTTGGGCGGCACTACCTGGGTCGGCCCGGTATCATGGGTACGTTCGGCATACAGGTAGCCAACGCGACCCAGCAACTGAAGCCTGATATCGTTATCCACCTGGTGCGGCGACACTGGGAACCTAAGCCCCGGGCCCAGGGAACCGGTGAGGGTTCCCCATCTCACCGAGGTCGGTTCTATCTCCTCACTGTTCACCACTTCTTTCTGGTCCACCGGAAGGGTATAGTTCTGAAAATGTCCGATCAGTTCGAGGTTGCCGAAGCTTTTGGCATACTCCAGCTCGTTCACGAAGATGCTGATAATGTTGCGGGTTCGGGACCCTTCCCAAAAATGCCTGAGGTACAGGGCTGCGATCGGCAGGCCTGGCGTCTCCCCCTGTTCCGGCAGCAGAAAGCTCCCCCCGAGCGTGATAGAGGCCATGTGGCCGCGGTCCCTCTCCTTTATCTTGTACGTCTGACCCAGGAAGGAAGCCTCGCCTGCTTCCCCGGCCAGCAGAGTGTGATCCCCTGCGGGGTCGCCCCCCCTCTCCTCTTGAACATCGGCATCTTGAGCCGCAGAAGCAAAACAACGGCCGGCCCGGCCGCCGCACCACACGGTTGGTACCAGGTTCAAAAGGACGATCAAAAGCGCGGCATGGCCTGTTATGCAGTAGGTTTTTTTCAAGAAATCCTCCGTTTGCCGTTTTCGCGTCACGCGGCCCGACATCAGACACAGACGAAGCACCTCAGAACTATAGTGTATAAATTCTAATGCTCAACCGCTTTGGACAGAGTTTACCGCCAGTTGTCCCTCAGCCCCCGACTGCTATCTGGCAGGTCGGGTTAGCGGCCTCATCGCGTAACCCGACGATGCGTGTCGGGGGTTGATAGATCCGTTCGCACCGGCACTCCCCACACTCCCCCGCTCTGCAAATCATCCCTTGACAATCTATGGTTATCACTTGATACAGTTATCGATAGGTAACCACGGAGGAGACCATGGAACAGCTCACGAAACGCCAACAGGAAGTACTGGAGATCGTCACCCGGCACATCAATGAATACGGCTATGCGCCGAGCCTGCGTGAGATCGGCAAGAAGCTCGCAGTTACCGGTACGCTCGGCGTCATGAAGCATCTGGAGGCCCTGGAGAAGAAGGGTTACCTGCGCCGTCAGGAGGGGAGTTCGCGGGGGATCATGCTCGCCAACCAGGCCCAGGCCGCGAGCCTGCCGATTGTCGGAGTGGTGCGGGCCGGAGCTCTGCATCCGGCTATCGAGGACATAGAGGGGCATTTCGCCATCGACCGCTCCCAGTTGCGCGCTGGAGGCACCTTTTTCCTCAGGGTCAAGGGGGACTCGATGATCCATGCACTTATCCAGGAAGGGGACCTGGCGCTGGTGCGACCTCAGCCGCACGCAGCCAACCGGGATATCGTGGTGGCCATGGTCGGCGGGGAGGCGACCTTGAAAAGGTTCTACCGCGAAGACAACCAGATACGACTGCAGCCGGAAAATCCCAATTACAACGCGATCATCATACGCGAAGGGGATGAAGAGGTCTCTATCGTCGGGAAAGTAGTTGGCATCTATCGGCAAATGGAGTAATTTGATGCAGCGTTTCGCCGAAAGGATCAAAGTCGCAGCGCTTTTCGCGCCGGGGTGCCAGGTCAGGCCGGTGTGGTTCGAGTGGCGCAGGCAAAAGCATGCCGTCACCGAGGTTTCCTACTTCTGGAAGGACTGCCACGGCGATGCAACCCGACTGCATTTCGCCGTGAGCGACGGCAGCAATCTTTTCGAGCTGATGTTCAACGCTTCCGACCAGAACTGGACGCTGGAGGGAGTCGAGGACAATTGACAATGGACAATGGACAATTGACAATGAGCGATGTTGACGATTAAAAATAGTCAATTATCCATTGTCAATTGGGTACACGGATAACAACTTGGATTCCCATCGCATCATCCTCCACATCGACATGAACGCCTTCTTCGCCTCGGTGGAGCAGCAATCCAACCCCGAGCTGCGCGGCAAAGCGATCGCCGTGATCGGAGCGGCCAAGCGGACCGTCATCACCACCTGCTCCTACGAGGCCCGCGCCTTCGGCGTCAAGACCGGCATGAACAGCTGGGAGGCCCGCCAGAAGTGCCCCGAGCTCATCTTCGTGGTCGGCAACAACCGCAAATACACCTACACCTCGACTCAGATCATCGCGATCATGCGGGAGTACACACCGCTCGTCGAGGTCTTCTCGATCGATGAGGCCTTCCTCGACGTAACCGGCTGCCTCTCCCTTTTCGGCTCTGCCGAGCGCATCGCACAGCTGATCAAGGCGCGCATCAGGGAGCAGTTCGGCCTCACCTGCTCGGTCGGCATCGCTCCCAACAAGCTCCTCGCCAAACTCGCCTCCGACATGCAAAAGCCCGACGGACTCACCATCATCGCTCCGCAAGAGATCTCCAGGATACTGGAGCGGGTGCCGATCCAGGACCTCTGCGGCATCGGGCACAAGACGGGGGAGCATCTCAGCAGATTCGGCATAAGAACCTGCGGCGAACTGGGAAGATTCCCGGTCGACATCCTGAAGAGGAATTTCGGAGTCACTGGAGAACGGCTGCACTACATGGCATTAGGGATCGACGACTCCCCAGTTGTGCCTGATGAAGAGGCTGAAGAGGTGAAGAGCGTCGGCCATAGCACCACCCTCGAAAAGGACCTGACCGAGCGCAGGGAGATCCTGATATATCTGCTGCAGCTCTCAGAGATGGTTGGCAGACGGGCCAGGAAGTATCGGGTTGCCGGCAGGACCGTCACCCTCACCGTCCGCTATCAGGACTTCACCACTTTTTCCAGACAGCAAAGCCGGGGGAGCTTCACCAACAACAGCGAGGAGATCTACCAGGCGGCGGTGAAGCTTCTGGACAGCGTCGAGCTCACCCAGGCGATCCGGCTCCTGGGGGTGAAAATCAGCAACCTGAGGCAGCATACCGAGCAGCTGCCGCTTTTCCCGGCGGAGCGCAAGAAGGCCCTTTTGACAAGTGCCATGGATGACGTGAACAACAAGTTCGGGGATTTTGCAGTGACCTTCGGAAGCCTGCTCGGCAAGGACGCCGGTTCAAAGGTGATCTCTCCGGCCTGGCGGCCCGAGGGGTTGCGCAACGTGGATGTGGAATAGATCTCTCAGAACCCGGGCACACCGGTCGGCACCTGATCCCAGTAGGTGACGGAGCCGTTATGCCACTTGACGATCTGCACGCTCTCGTCCTGTGAGATGACGATGGCGATCGCCTCATGCAGCTTCTGGCAGAGCCGGTAGGCGGCCCGGTGCCGGGTCCCCACCCCCTCGCTTAGCACCGGCTCCGTCTGTCCCCCCTCCGTATCCAGCGCATGCGTCACCATGCCGACGCTGTCCAGGTCTCCCGAGATCACACCACCAAAACCAAGCAACTCCTGCCGCTTGCTGATGACCACCGCACCGTCGACCGCGGAAAGCGCAGCGATGAAATGGGCCACGTCGAAGATCGCCTCGTCCAACATTGCGATAGTCTCGTTCTTGCTGGTGACGTACTCCTGCCAGCCGACCCGTTTTCCGGTACCATGCGCTTCAGCGCCGTGAATCTCCGCCAGGGTGTTCATGATACGGAGCGTCAGGGTGCGAAACCGCTGCCGCGACTCGTATTCCAGGAACTGGTATTTGATGGTCATGTACTGGTTCTCTTCCAGGATCTCCTCGGTCATCTCCGGCGGAAGATAGATCAGCAACCCCCCATGATTCGAGTTGCGGATCACGCTAATGATGCGACGAATTGCCTGCTGGGCTACGTTCTTGCCGAACTCCGGATCAAGATCGGCCCAATGCTTCTCGGCCCTGGCGCGTGCCGCCTGGTGCAGGGTCCAGGTCTCGGCATGCACGGCGGCAAGGCTCTCCGAGATCCAGCTTGAGTTAAAGACATCTATGGTCGGGCAGTTGATCTGGCCGGCATTGAGGGAGGCGATGATCTCCGCTCCGATGCATACCGAGATCTGCCCGGCGCCGGTGACGTAAACGACCAGACAAAGCGGCAACGGCGGGGAGGTCTTTCTACCGCCGTACACCGCATGCATCCAGCGGGTTCCCGAGTGGAGCATCCCCCAGATCTGGGCTCCGTCGTCCGGGTCGATGGAGATGCCGATCAGGGTCCGGTAGAAATCGGCAGCAGGCGCCAAGCGGTGCAACTCGTACTCGTTGAAGGGACGGGACCTGGAGAAGATGAGACGGTGCATCCCGGTCGGAGGGCCTTCCTCGGCGGGGAAAAGCTGGGAATCCCTGATGATCAGGCGGAACATCACCGGTCGCTCCTCTTCCCGCAGCAGGCTCGCCTGGTAGCAGGTGGAGAGTACCTGCTCCAGCACCTCCCGGTCCGGAAGTCTGAAGCTACAGGCGGCCTCCCTGCAAAACCGCGCCACAAACGATGCATCCTCCCACCTGTCGTAGATGAAAGAGACCAAATCCTTTGGGTACGAATGGCCAAACGGCGCCGGGCACCGCATCATAGTTGACACTGCCTTTGCCATCTCCCTCTCCAATTGCTTCCCCATGACTAGCTGTTGATCAGACCTGTGCGCGGGAAAGCTCCGACATGAACCATTATCCACTTCCAGGGAGGAGGTGTAAACCCTTTCTCTGACTCACAACAGCCAAGGAGCTAAAAGTGCAGAGGCTCTCCCGAATAATGAGCCAAGCCAAGGCGATACCAGCCTCCAGCCTCCAGCCTTTTCCTTTTCCTTTTCCTTTTCCTTTTCCTTTTCCTTTTCCTTTTCCTTTTCCTTTCCCTGCCTCATCACCTTTTCCTTTACCTGCCTCATCACCTGCCTTAAAGAGTCCAGACCCTGATACCTGCGGCCGCCATGTCGCGGCTGTCATAGACCCCCTTCACATCGATCAGCACCGGATTCTTGCCCATGATGCCGGCAAGTTTCGCCGGGGACCACTGCCGGTAGCTCTGGTGGGCCACTGCAGCAACCACCGCCAACGCCGGCTCAAGCTTATCCGGATCCGTGAGCGTCACCCCGTAGGCCCTCAGGGCTTCCTGGGGATCGGCGAGCGGATCGCAGACCTGGACCTTGAGGCCGTAATCCCTCAGTTCGGTGAGGATGTCGACCACCTTGGAATTGCGCAGGTCGGGGCAGTCCTCCTTGAAGGTGAGACCGAGGACGGTTACGACGGAGCCCAGCACATGATGTCCCGCCCGAATGATCTCCTTCACGGCGCGCTGGGCGATGAACTTGCCCATCCCGTCGTTGATGCGTCTGCCGGCCAGGATGACCTGGGGAATGTAACCCACCTTTTCCGCCTGATGGGTGAGATAATACGGGTCGACGCCGATGCAGTGTCCGCCGACCAGCCCCGGCTTGAAGTTGAGGAAGTTCCACTTGCTCCTTGCCGCCGCCAGCACCTCCCCTGTGTCGATCCCCATCCGATCGAAGATCAGCGCCAGCTCGTTCATGAGCGCAATGTTGAGGTCGCGCTGGGTGTTCTCGATCACCTTGGCCGCCTCGGCTACCTTGATGGAGGGTGCCCGGTGCACCCCCGGCTTCACTACCGACGAGTAGACCCGGGCCACGAGGTTCAAGGTCCGCTCGTCCTGGCCGGAGACCACTTTCAGAATGCTGGTAAAGGTATGCTCCTTGTCTCCCGGGTTGATCCGCTCCGGGCTGTAGCCGATGGTGAAGTCATGCGGGCTTTTCAGCCCGGATACCCTTTCCAGGATCGGCAGGCAGACATCCTCTGTCACGCCCGGATAAACGGTCGACTCGTAGACCACGACATCGCCCTTTTTGAGCACCTTGCCGACTGTTTCCGACGCCTTGCGCAGCAAGGAGAGATCGGGGTGTTTCGCCAGATCGACCGGCGTCGGCACGGCGACGACATGAAAGTCCGCTTCGGCAAGCGATTCCACCTGGTCGGTATAGAATATGTCTGACTTTCTCAGTTCCTCCTCCGTCACCTCTCCGGTTCGGTCCCGGCCTGAGCGCAACTCGTCGATGCGCCGTGAATTGATGTCAAAACCGATGGTGCGGTTTACCCTGCCGAAGGCGACGGCAACGGGCAGCCCAACGTATCCGAGTCCTATCACTGAAATCTTGCGATCGTGTCCCATCCTGCACCCCCTTGATTACTCAACCCCCGATTAGCGTCAATTTTCGTAACAGGCTTTGGTCATCTGTCAGCACCGTCGCCGGCGAGATTAGTGTTTTTTAAACTTGCCGCAATTCTACCATATTTCGGCGGTCTGAGGCCCGGGATCTCTCCACTCCCTCCCCTCCCCTTTTTCGGGAACTGGGAGCCGGTGTGAACTTATTGCCGGCAGGGCGGTGGGGAGCTTTACATGGATCGGCGATTTTGCTAAGATGTGCACCGTTTCTTCCTACCCAAAAGGTTGCAAAATGTCCGAAATTACGCCCATGATGCGGCAATTCCTTGAGATAAAAGCAGACCACCCCGACGCCATCCTGTTCTTCAGATGCGGCGACTTCTATGAAATGTTCCTGGACGACGCGGTGAAGGCCTCCCGCATCCTCGGCATCACCCTCACCTCCCGCAACAAGAACTCGGAAGGTGCCGAGGTGCCGCTTTGTGGCATCCCCTACCACTCCTGCGCCCCCTACATCGCAAAGCTTGTCGAGGCGGGCGAGAAAGTCGCCATCTGCGAGCAGACCGAGGACCCGAAACTCGCCAAGGGGATCGTCAAGCGCGAGGTGGTGAGGGTGATCACCCCGGGGCTGGTCATCGAGGATGCCTCGCTCTCCCCCAAGGAAAACAACTACCTGCTTGCCCTCTGCTCGGAGGGGGACCGCTTCGGCCTCTCCTTCCTGGACCTCTCCACCGGCGAGTTCCGGATCACCGAACTGGCGGGACTGCAGGCCGCACTCGCTGAGGTAACCTGCATATCGCCCCGGGAGATCATCCTCCCCGTCTGCTTCAGGGAGGAGTCGAAGGCGAAGGGGATCGCGCACCTGATCCTGGACCGGACCGTCACCTACTTCGAGGATTGGGTCTACGACGCCGACTACTGCACGCGGCTGATAGGAAACCAGTTCAAGGGGGCCACCGCGGCCTCGCTTGGCTGCGACGGACTCCCGGTAGCCCTGCTCGCCGCAGGCGCCGTGCTGCACTACCTGATGGATACCCAGAAGGGGAAGGCTCCTCACGTAACCGGCATCACTCCCTACTGCGAGAGCGAACATCTGCTTCTGGACGAATCGACCCGGCGCAACCTGGAGCTGACCGCAACGCTCTCCGAGGGAAAGCGCAGGGGATCGCTGCTGGGGCTGATGGACCGGACCGTGACCGCCATGGGGGGGAGAAAGCTCAAGCAGTGGATCAACTACCCGCTCATGGATCTGAAGAAGATCCGGGACCGGCAGGACGCCATAGAGGAGCTGCTTCAGGCACCGGGCAGCCGTGCGGAACTGCAGACGCTTTTGTCCGGGGTCTACGACCTGGAGCGGCTGAACGGCCGCATCAGCCTCGCCTCCGCCTCCGCCAAAGACCTGGCCGCCCTCAAGTCGTCGCTCTCCCGGATCCCGGAAATAAAGGAGAAGATGGCGACCTTCGCGGCCCCGCTGCTGCGGGAGCTCGATGCGGCAACCGATCCGCTCTCCGAGATCTGCGCCCTCATCGAGAGCGCCATCGTGGAGAATCCCCCCTTCGTGCTGCGGGAAGGTGGCATCATCGCCGACGGCTTCAATCCGGAGCTCGACGAGCTGCGCGCCATAAGCCGCGAGGGGAAGGGGTTCATCGCCAGGCTTGAGGCCAAGGAGAAGGGGCGCACCGGCATCGGTTCGCTGAAGATCCGCTACAACAAGGTGTTCGGCTACTACATCGAGGTGACCAAGGCCAACGTCTCCGGCATCCCGGACGATTACATCAGGAGGCAGACGCTCGCCAACGCGGAGCGCTACATCACCCCGGAACTCAAGGAATACGAGGAGAAGGTGCTGGGGGCCGAGGACCGGATCAGGGAACTGGAATTCTCCCTGTTCCAGGGGGTGCGCGAGGCGGCTGCGGCGCAGGGCGAGCGGATCGCCCGGACCGCCGACCGGCTGGCGAGCCTCGACGTCCTGCTCTGTCTCGCCGAACTCTCCCACGACCGGTGCTACTGCCGCCCCGAGGTGCACGAGGGGGGCGAGCTCAGCATCACGGAGGGGAGACACCCGGTCATCGAGGAGATGCACTCCTCGGAGCGCTTCGTCCCCAACGACACGCTGCTCGACAACGGCGAGAACCAGCTCATCATCATCACCGGCCCCAACATGGCGGGGAAATCGACCTTCATGCGTCAGGTGGCCCTGATCACCCTGATGGCTCAGATGGGGAGCTTCGTTCCGGCCGACAAGGCGCGCATCCCGCTGGTGGACCGGATCTTCACCAGGGTCGGCGCCTCCGACAACCTGGCGCGGGGGCACTCCACCTTCATGGTCGAGATGATGGAGAGCGCCGCCATCCTGAGGGGCGCCACCGCGAAGAGCCTCGTGATACTGGACGAGATCGGCCGCGGCACCTCGACCTTCGACGGGGTCTCCATCGCCTGGGCGGTGGCCGAGTTCCTGCACGACAGCAAGATGCATGCGGCGAAGACCCTGTTCGCCACCCACTATCACGAGCTGACCGAACTCGCCGTCACCCGCCCCGGCATCAAGAACTTCAACATCGCGGTCAGGGAATGGAACGAGCGCATCATCTTCCTGAGAAAGATCGTGCCCGGCGGCGCCTCGCACTCCTACGGCATCCAGGTGGCGCGGCTTGCCGGGCTCCCCCAGGGGGTGATCGACCGGGCCAAGGAGATACTTCTGAACCTGGAGAAGGGGGAGTACGGCGAAGGGGGGGTGCCGCGCCTGGCCCGCGGCAAGAAGGCGCCGGCCCAATCCCCGCAGCTCTCGCTGTTCGGCTCGGCGGAGGAGCCGATCAAGGAAAGACTCAGGGGGGTGGAGGTGGCGACGCTCACCCCGCTCGAGGCCCTGAACCTCGTGGACGAACTGAAAAGGATGGTGTAGAGATGCCCACGGAGCCGGCTGACAGCCACCGGACCACCCGCATCGCAAGGGGAGGGTCCGGCGCATGAAAAGAAGGGATTTTCTCAAGTACCTGGGGATCTCCGCCCCCTACCATCGCTGGCTCCTCTATGAGCTGCTGGCGGCGCAAGGCTCCCTGCTGGTGTCTCCCCTGTTCTCGGGCAAGGCGCTGGCGGCTGACAAAGAGGGGCTGATCGCGGTCACCGAGTTGAAGCACTGGTCCACGCCCGATTACACCCGCATCTCGATAGGGCTGGAGAAGGAGGCGCAATTCGAGCACCACAAGCTTCCGAACCGGCTCTATCTCGACGTCGAGGGGGTCCGCCTCCCCACCGGGATAAAGGACCTGAGCATCGGCGACGGCCTGCTGAAAAGCGTCAGGATCGCGCAGTTTCGCGCCTCCACGGTCCGGGTGGTGCTCGACCTCGACAGCATCAAGGACTACAAGGTATTCACCTTTTCCGAGCCGTTTCGCATCATCGTGGACGTCAAGGGGGACAGGAGAGAGGAGATCTCCGCCTCCAAGGAGGTGATCGAGAGCGCGGAGCCGGTGGCGAAAGGGAAGCCGGAGCCGGCGGCGAAAAAGAAGGGGGCGCCGTTCAAGCCGGGGAGGATCAGGAGGATCGTCATCGACCCGGGGCACGGCGGGCACGACCCCGGTGCGGTGAGCCCCTCCGGCACCAAGGAGAAGGACATCGTGCTCCAGATCGGCCTGAACCTCGCGCAGAAGATCCAGGAGGAGCTCGGGATCGATGCGCTGCTGACCCGGTCGACCGACGTTTTCATAGAGCTGCAGGAAAGAACCGCGATTGCCAACAAGGTGGGGGCCGACCTGTTCGTCTCAATACACGCCAACGCCTCGCTGAACCGCGCGGCGAACGGGATCGAGACCTATTATCTCAACCTGGCCAAGACGGAGAAGGCGGCACAGCTGGCGGCCAAGGAGAACGGGACCACGCTTGAGAAGGTGAGCCTGCTGCAGGCGGTGCTTTTCGACCTGATGGCGAACTACAAGCTGAACGACTCGGCGCACCTGGCCGACGAGGTGCAAAAGTCGCTGCACAAGAAGGCGCAGACCGGGTATCCGTCCGTGAAGAACCTGGGAGTCAAGCAGGGCCCCTTCTACGTCCTGGTGGGCGCCACCATGCCGAGCATCCTGGTGGAAACCGCCTTCCTCAGCCACGACAAGGACGAGCAGAAGCTCAAGGACCCCGCCTACCAGGATCTGACGGCGGAAGGCATCCTGGCCGGCATCAGGGGATACATCTCCTCGCTCAAGTAACTCCTTTGCAAAGGGGGGAGATTCGCGGTCGACCAGTTCACTGAAGATCGACGCTATCGGAGTTTAAAGGTACCTGATTGGTACCCATCTCCCGCTTGGTTTTCTCCCCTCCCTTGATGGGAGGGGCGGGGGGAGGGTGAGGCTTATGCGAGCTTTCCACCCTCTCCCATCAAGGGGGAGGGGGCGTTTGTGCACTAGCGGGAGATTAGCACCAATCAGGTAAAGTATGACTTTACAGAAAAAAGGCCGGCATAAGCCGGCCTTTTTTCATTGAATCGTCTGCAAGGAAACGCCCCTACTGCCCCGCTACCGTCGAACCTACCACCTCGACCCCGAAATCCACCGCTTCCTTCGGGATGTTGGCGATCGCCACCACAAACCCTATCGGCTGCCCCGGTTGTACTCCTAGATTGGAGAGGGAATCACCGAACTGGTTGTTCATGATCGACTCGATCTTCGCCATCGGGAGCGTCGCGAGCTGCTCGTTTGACAACCTGTTGCCGCAGTACGCGGTCTTTTGCAGAACCACCGCGCCGCTTTTATCGAACAGGCTCACCTTCACGTGTATGGAGGCCCGAGCCTTCCTGTACGAGTTCACCGCCTCCCCGGTCACCACGAAGAGCTCGCCCGCCTCCTGGTTCTGATGAAAGGCAGCCACCGGGTTACTGACGGTGATGCGCCCCTCTTCCGGGGTCGCCATGCCGAACCACTTGGCTACAAAGCCGATGCCAAGCTTGTCGAACTTCTCAAACGCGGCCGGACCGCTCTGCAGCAGGTAGAAGCCGGCACCGCTCAAGGCGAGGATGACGATGACGGAGATTGCGACGATGGAGACGGTGAGCACGGAGCGCCCTTTGCGTCTCGAGGTGATCGAAAGCGGCGGAAGCTCCTCATCCCCGAACACATCAGAGCCCGGTGTCCCTGCCGGATGAGCACCGAAGGCGAAATCGAGCACGTTCTCCTGCCCGGGTTGTTTTTTCCTGTCGGCGGCCGGCGAGAACGGCGTCACTGCAGGTTCCTGACCCTCCCCCTCCGCCCGGACAGCCGGACCAGAGGCTGCAGACAATCCAGCCGCACCGACCGAGGTAGCCGCTTCGGCCGCTCCAGCCGGTTCCGTAGCGGGCTCGGCCGGTTTCGCCGAGAGATCGTGGGAGAGCGAGAAATCATCCAGACTGAAATCTGCAGCCGGCGCAGCCGATTCCCCCTGCTTCGGCGGCAACTCATCCGAGAACGAGAAGGAGGCGAAATCATCCGAAGCGACGGGTGCTGGTTCCTCCTTGATAAGAGGGGGTTCCTCGGCAAAGGTGAACTCGCCGAAATCAAGTGCGTCTTTCGCCGCAATCGGCGCTTCCTCCCTTTTTACCGCGGGCTCTTCGTCGAAGGAGAACTCGCCGAAGTCAAGTGCATCGATCGCTGCAGCGGGCACTTCCTCCCTGTTGACGGCAGGTTCCTCGTTGAAGGACAGATCGCCGAAATCCAGCGCATCGACCGCCGCAGCCGGCGCTTCCTCCCTCTTTACGGCGGGCTCCTCGTTGAAGGAGAACTCGCCGAAGTCCAGCGCGTCGACCGCTGCGGGAGGCGCTGGCTCCCTTTTTACCGCGGGCTTCTCATCGAACGACAACTCGCCGAAGTCCAGAGCGTCGACGGCTGACGGCGGCGGCTGCGGCTTTGACGCGGCTTTGGCATCGAAGTCGAAATCGCCGAAATCAAGCGCCCCTCCATCCACAGCGGGAGCCGGCTCCGCCACCTTTGCAGCGGAATCGTCTTCCAGGGAGAAATCACCGAAATCGAAGCCCTGAGCCGGGGCAGGACCCGTTCCCTCCTTCAACGCAGGAGGCTCCTCGTCGAAGGCGAATTCACCGTAGTCGAGCCCCCGGGAATCGGTAGTCGCCTGTGCCTGCTGCTGGGCCGGCTCCGGGGCAAAGTCGAAATCGCCGAAATCCGGCTGCTCCCCAGCTGTGGGAGCCGGCTTCTCCTGAGATGCAAAAGCCTCGGCAGGAAATTCGAACCCTGCGAAATCGGGAAGGTCGGGTTGAGAGGCGGCGGGCTCCGGTGCCTCAGCTGCAGCGGCGGGCGGCTCCTCGAAGCCGAACGCTGCCGGCTCCTCGCTTACAGGTGCCGGCTCCTCCCGCTTTTCAGGTGCAGGCGCTCCGAGACCGGAAAGGATGGCGTCGAATTCCGACTCCTCGTGCTTTTGCTCGGCTCCGGCGAGGAAAACGTGACGGCACTTGGAGCAGCGCACCTTCACCCCGCCCGGCTTGAGCTTTGAATCGTCCAGCCGGAACTTTGTATTACATTGATCGCATTGGAGTATCATTAAACCCCTCCGAGTGGATTTTCGATGATTTGGTAGATCTCGGGCAGTTCCCTCATCCGCTCGTCCAGATCCAGTCCGTACCCTACCAGGAATCCGTCGGCGCAGGAGATGCCGATGTAGTCGGGCGTGACCTCCAGCTGGCGGCGCTGCCTCTTGTCGATCAGGGTGCAGACGCCTAAGCTTCTGGCCCCGCGCTGCCGTAGCAGGTCGAGCAAGAAAGAGAGCGTCAGACCGGTATCGACGATGTCCTCGATCACCAGCACGTCCCTTCCGGCGACGTCGGTGACGAGGTCCTGCTCAATCAGCACTTTTCCTGTGGATTGTGTCCCATGATAGCTGGAAAGCTTCAGGAAATCCATCTCTACCGGAACACGCATGGCCCGCAGCAGATCTGCAGCGAAGAAGAGCGCCCCTTTCAGGACAATTACGACGAGAAGTTCTCTGCCTGCATAAGCGTCGGCGATTTCAGCCGCAAGTCTTGATACTTCAGCCTCGATCCGCTCTCTGGAGTAAAGAACCCGCAGGTTGAGCCCCTGGTCCGACAGGTATGCCTGCTCCATTAATTTTCTCCCGATTTTTCTATAACAGATGCCATTTGCACTGTCAAATCATTCTGGCCTCGGCGGCCCCTTTGTGGTATAAATAGCGCAAAATACTTGCTCAAAAGCAATAGAAAGGGGTCTTACATGAAAATCCACCTCCCCGTTTTCGCCCTGCTGGCCAACCTGGTTTTTGCGGCTGCCGCCCTCGCCGCACCGGAGCTTACCGTGGAACAGGGGACCTTCGATTTCGGGACCATCACCCAGGGAAAGAAGGTGCAGCACGACTTCAAAATCAGGAACAGCGGCGATCAACCACTGCAGATCAAGCAACTGGAGGCCGCCTGCGGCTGTACTGCGGTGAAGCCCTCCTCCTCGCTGATCCCCCCCGGCCGGAGCGCCGAGATACAAGTGACCTTCGACTCCGGGAACTTTTCCGGCAAGGTGCATAAAACCGTGGTCATGACGACCAATGCCGGCAAGACGCCCAAATACACCTTCAACATGGAAGCGGACATCGTGGAAGAACTGCAGGTGGCACCCCGCCAGTTGAGCCTGGGCGCCATCGAAGCGGGGGCGACCAAGCAGGTGAGCGTCGCGGTGACCAACAGGGGGGGGAGCAGCGTCAAGCTTCTCTCCGTGACGGTCAACTCGAACTCGCTCCAGATCAAGGCGAACATCAAGAAAGCCGAGCTCAAACCGGGAGAGACGGGAACCGTGGAGCTGTCGATCACGCCGCGCCCGGAAGCGAAGGTGCTAAGCGGCTATCTGCATATCGTGACCAACAATCCGCAGAAGAAAGAGATAACGGTACCGGTCTACGCCTCCGTCGCGAAATGAGGCAGGTATCTGTCAAACAATGACCCGACTGGTACTGCCTTCCGCAAACCGCACAAACACTCTTGTCAGCCGTAGCCTTGGCGAAGGCTGATGGGAGAGGGTTGGTGAGAGGGTGAAAAGCTCGCATAAGCCTCACCCTCCCCCCACCCCACTGCCATTAAGTTAAGGGAATGAGAGGTAGGGTGGGCCGTGCCCACCACAACCGCATCCTGATGGTGGGCACGGCCCACCCTACATGATTCACGGAATCACCGCTTAACTTAATGGCAGTGCCCCCCCACCCCCTCCCCATCAAGCCCATCAAGGGAGGGGGGCGAGCAGCAGGAGCTTTACTTAACCCGGATTGGCTATGATCTTCCGCTGTACGTCCCTCCCCCTTCAAGGGGGAGGACAGGAGGGGGATGGGGTGTGCCTGACGCAGACGCTACCCCATCCCCACCCCGACCCTCCCCTTGAAGGGGAGGGAGAGTTGTTGGTAGCGGAAGATTGTTGCCAATCGGGTAACTTTAATGGCAGTGGGGTTGGGGAGAGGGTGAAAAGGGAGCGGGAAGACCAGGTGGAAGATTAGGCAGATCAGTTTTTTTATAATTAAGGCTTGAGTTGACAACAATAATGGTGTAGAAGTATTTCTTTCCCGGGCGGGTAGCTCAGCTGGATAGAGTACTGGCCTCCGAAGCCAGGGGTCACGGGTTCGAATCCCGTCTCGCCCACCAATCGACAATTAGCGCAGTTGCTGTTAAAAAATACTCCGAATTGGCTTGCAATCTTCTTTGCAAACGATCCGGAGTATTTTTCTTTCGCCAGCTGTTAAAGTGGTCGTAAAAAACAATTCACGCTGCCGCCCTAGGATTGTCCAGCGCGATATCGCCTCAATTGAGCCAAGGTTACGCGTGGCGCCGTCAGTCCATTGGACCTGCAATCTTCGCCACCCACATGTAGTGGACTTTCACCACCTGCCCTTTGCCTGCTTTTACCGGCGCTTTCGATCTGTCCCCGTTTTACTTTTACGTTGATGATATCATCCTGCATTTGTCCTAACTATCACAGTCTTCCACCGGCCGAACTTTCACCGGCTTATCAGTCCCTTCACCGGCTGATACTTGACCCCCTCAGGCCCTCCGGAATTAAGCATTGTCCCCCGGAATTTCCCAAAGCTGCCGCATCAACAACAACACTGTCACTTGTCATGGTTGCCTTCGCCTAAAGCCGTCGAACGGTCATAGAGGGTTTCGGGAGCAATGTCCAGATTACCGGGCCAGCAGACAGTGTCATAAGCAACATATGCCTGCTTGAACAGTTCCTGGTTCTTTAACTGAGTGAAAACACCTTTATCGAGATATGGCCGTGCATCAAACAGCTTTGTTTCTCCTGTATTAAATGAGACCAACAAATGATAGTCGTCCTGTGGAACAACTTTAGTAACTGATTCCATGCTAATCTCCTATCTCAATGGAAATCCATGCCTGAACCAAGCGTAGCTTGCCTTGTGGATTTCGCCAGCCAGGACATCTCCGTCAAGGATGGATATGGAGGCATCCTGTCCCTGATGCTTTGCATGAACGTGCGGTGTTTTATGGCGTTCATTATCATAGAAATAAAGATAAATAACAATCCCATCCTCCTTATCTATTCTTGCAGGGGCAATGGGGTCAGGCTTGTCAGGCTTCGTAATTTTGAAGTTCCGGCAAACTCACCCTGCCAAGTTGAGACTTTCAAAGCCTGGCCCCACAGTTGCTCTGCCAAGTTGAGACTTTCAAAGCCTGGCCCCACAGTTGCTTGGATATGGAGGCATCCTGTCCCTGATGCTTTGCATGAACGTGCGGTGTTTTATGGCGTTCATTATCATAGAAATAAAGATAAATAACAATCCCATCCTCCTTATCTATTCTTGCTTCGTGCAGTTTGGCGGGCCGCCTTACCGTTCCGGATTTCTGATCTAACCGGCGAGTTCGCTGCAGTTCGCCGCCTAACAGGCAGGGGCAATGGCAGGGGCAATGGGGTCAGGCTTGTCAGGCTTCGTAATTTTGAAGTTCCGGCAAACTCACCCTGCCAAGTTGAGACTTTCAAAGCCTGGCCCCACAGTTGCTGTTTCTTGAAAGCTTCAATCCCATCTTTGGCTGACACGACCCTGTAGCCCTCCTTGGATAACAACTGTTCCATCTCTGAATTTATGAGATAGTTATCCTCCACAACGAGGACAGTTTTTCTCAGGTCGGGCTTACTGTCCTTGCCGAGATAGTGTTTGTTTATAGCAGTTATGATATCCCACCTTGTCGCAATAAAAGGAACTACTTCCAGATCATGGTTCTTTGACAAATTTGAAGCTATTTTCATGTCGGTAGGGTCGGCCATGGCCAGACAAAGCTTATTACCCTGCTTTTTCAAGGGGAAAAGCAAGTGCCGCATCGCTATATCGACAGAGATCAACTTTAGGAGGTCGGGAGGAAAACTATACTTGGCGATATCGGTGACTATCTCGCACCCGAGCTGATCTGCAAGCGCTTGAGCAATTTCCTGGCCGGTTACAACCTCCATATCCTCGAGGGCTACGCCGATTTTCTTGTTTTCCTTTTTCAACTTTTCCAACGCGCGTTGCAGGGTCTTTTCAGAAATCGTCCCGTTAGCAACGAGGATCTCACCGATCTTCTTTTTGTCAGCCGTCATGGCGTTATCCTCCTTGACTGTGGTGCATTACTCGCTCACTCCTTTTGTGCAGCGACTCGTAGTGCCTGAAGGCATCGCCGACCTTTAACCTGAGTTCTTCTGCTGCCAACGGTTTGAACAAGAATTTGTAGATTGCTCCGCAATTAATCGCATTGGTGACGGTATCAAAGTCGGCAGCCCCTGAAAGAATCATGCGGACCGATTCCGGGTAGATTTCCTTGACCGTTCCCAGGAACTCGCTGCCGGATATGCCCGGCATCCTCTGATCAGCAAGGACAACTGCTACATGATGGTTTGCCATCAGTTCCAAACCCTGTGCGGCGCTGTTAGCGACCAAAACATGATAACCGTCGGTCTCCAGCACAGCCGCCAGGGCGGCAGCCACCGCTTCTTCATCATCCACAATGAGCAATGTTTTCCTTGGGCAGATGTGCTCCTCGGGGAGTTGCAGGCATCGGCCCTCCCGGAGCAACCGCTCAAATTCCGCGGCAGGTAACGGCCGACTGAAATAATACCCCTGTATTTCGTCGCAGCCGTTTCTGCGAAGATAACTCAATTGTCCCTCCGTCTCCACTCCTTCGGCAATCACTTTCAAATGCAGGCTTTGCGCCATGGCGATGACCGTCCGGGCAATGGCGGCGCTGTTGGGATCGGTAGTGACCTCCCTGACAAACGACTGGTCAATTTTAATTTTATCGAAAGGAAAACGTTTCAAACAGCTTATACTTGAGTAGCCCGTGCCGAAATCGTCCATCGCGAGTGATATCCCCACCTTCTTCAGTTCGGTCAGGATGGCCGCAACAGTCTCGACATCATGCATTACCAGGCTTTCGGTAAGCTCGAGTTCCAGGCAGTGCGGAGCTAGGCCGGTTTCCTGCAATGCCCGGCTGACCGCAGCGCTCAGGTTCCCCCCTCTGAATTGACGGGCCGACACGTTAACCGCCACCGTGAGCGAATCGTGATGCACCACCTGCCACGCCTTGTTCTGAGCGCAGGCCGTCCTGATCACCCATTCTCCAATCGGCTCGATCAGCCCTGTCTCTTCGGCAATGGGAATGAATTCGGCCGGGGATACCGTCCCCAGCGTCGGGCTCTGCCAACGGATCAGCGCCTCCATTCCAGTGATTTGACCGGTCCGCAGATTAACCTTCGGCTGATAATGGAGTTGCAGCTCATTTCTTTCCAGGGCGTGACGCAGAAGATTTCCCATGGTCAAATGACCCTGTGATAAAGCGTTCATTTCATCTGTATAAAACTGGAAATTATTGTATCCCTGCTGCTTGGCGCGATACATCGCCATGCCGGCAGCCCTGATGAGTGTCTGCACGTCTTCTCCATCCCGTGGAAAAACGCTGATGCCGATGCTGCAGGTGATGGAAAACTCAAGATCGGCAATTTTCACTTGTTCGGAAATTATCGACCGAATCTTGTCGGCAACCGTGGCGGCATGCTCCGGTTCGCCCAGATCAGAAGCCACGACAACGAACTGGTCTCCCCCCTGACGCGCCAGAGTGTCGCTGGCGCGGACATATCCGACCAGGCGGGATGCAACTATTTTCAGGAGCTGATTACCGACATCATGGCCAAAGGTGTCGAGGATGAACTTAAAATTATCCAGGTCGATCAAAAGGAGGGCCATATTATAATCTTTGCGGCGAGCTGTGTGCAGTGCCTGCTGAATACGGTCGTTTAGCAGGCTGCGGTTGGGGAGTTGGGTCAGTTCGTCAAAGTTTGCCTGGTGCTCGATCTGTTCCTCATAGCGTTTTCGATCGGTAATATCTTCCAGGGATTCGACCACGGCAAGAAGATTCCCCTCAGCATCGCGTATGGGCGCCGCGTTGAAAAAAATGTAGCGGTCCTTGCCATTGAGATTGCTGTACCACCCTTCAGATTGCAGTCCCTCCGGTATCAAGGTCGATTTGCTGAAAATTCCGTAATGCATTGAAGCCAGCGCCATATTGCCTTCGATGACGATGTCGGCAAGAACCGGTCGTTTATGGTCATAAAAAGCCCGCCATGATTCATCTTTGCCAAGCATGGTCTCTGCCTTTACGCCGGTAAGCTCTTCACATGCCCTGTTCCAGATCAAAACCCGATGGTCCGCACTCAAAACAAATATTGGGACCGCACAACTCTGCACCAAGTTTTCGATAAAACCCTTCTGTTGCTCGACACCGGCGGTTACTGCTGACACACTCTTGTCTAAGTTGACACGCATTACGGCCCCCCCTCTTTTTTTGCTTTGTTTGTCATTCAACGACAGTTGTCAGGTGTGGATCTGTCTCCTGGAAATCCCACACCCCCCGCCTGAGGAGTGTCCCCGCACTCTCTTCAGACATGCACGTTGAATAACACCTGAATCAATTGTGAGCAAAAAACCAATAGACGCATGTATGGTTGTAATTTTCACGCTAATAAATCAAATGGTTCATACTATTCACTTAGCAGTATTTGCTTGAAATAATGACTAAACTCAACAAACAATTATAACAATTCCAGTTATGACTGACACCATAATATGGTATGCGCGCTTCGTTAAGATACTGTCAAGGGTTTATTTCTAACAGATTCGCGTATATGAAGCTGAATCACGCTTGTATAAGGGTCTAACACGCTTGTATAAAGATGAAACCGGGCGCGTACGGAATTTTGTCGGGAGACTCGGGAAATGAAGCTAAGGAGAGAGATGGGGATGGTGGAGGCCGCGGTCCTTATAATCCGTCATATTTGGCAGTTATGCAACGCGTTACGGATTACCCTGACGGGTTCCCCACAATCCCGGATCCGTCTTGCCGGCTTTGAGCGTCAATCCGGCTACTTACACCCTCAGCATCTGCGGCTGACCTCTGGCACGTTATCTGCTCTTACCTTGTCAGCTGAACCTGACTACTGCGAGGAGCGGTTTCACGGGCCTTGCTGACTTGCATCCGGTTCCCTGCTATTATCTCCAAACAATCTTCCACTAGGAGTCCGTCATGTATCTGAGACTGCTGCTGATCGCCAGCCTCGTCCTTTCTCCCTGGTCTGCCCTTGCGGCTGACGACGGCTACGGCTACCCGATCCCGGGTTCGTATGAAGCGACCATCCTCGGAACCCCAGCGGCTCTCATGCCGGAGATTACCGAAAAGATGCGCCTGCGCCAGCTCGTGCTCGAGGTGATCCCCGGCCGTCACAAACCGCCGGTGTTCTTTTACGACGAGGGGCTGCGCTGCAGCTTCGCCTACCAGAAGCAGAAGGCACCGCTGGTCTTTCTGATCGCCGGCGCCGGTGCCAACGACCAGTCGGCCAAGCTCTTGTCCATGATGAGGGCGCTCTTTCAGGCGGGCTTCCACGTCATCACCCTCCCCTCGCCGACCCATGCCAACTTCATCATCTCGGCCTCCAAAAGCGGCATCCCCGGCGACCTGACCGAGGACTCGGCGGACCTCTACCATGCCATGGAGGTCGCCTGGAAACGGGTGCAGGGCGACATCGAGGTTTCCTCCTTCCACTTGGGCGGCTACAGCCTGGGGGCGGCCCAGGCCGCCTTCGTGGCTAAGCTGGACGAGGAGCGGCGGGTCTTCAACTTCGGCAAGGTGCTCATGGTCAACCCGCCGGTCAGCCTCTACGGCTCGGCAACCAGGATCGAGGAACTGCTGAAGCAGATCCCGGGCGGCCCCAAGAAGGAGGGGATCTTTTTCAACAAGATGCTCTCCAAGTTCAGCGCGTTCTACCATGCCGGCAACTTTGTCGCCATAAACGACGACTTTCTCTATGCGATCTATTCGGAGCGCCTATTCTCACGCGAGGAGACCGCCGGCCTGATCGGACTCACCTACCGCATCAACCTGGCAGGGATGATCTTCGCCTCCGACGTGATGACCAACAGCGGCTACGTGGTGCCGAAGAACCGGGTGCTGCGCAGCACCGACCCCCTTTCCGATTATTTCCAGGTCTCCACCCACCTGAGCTTCTTTGATTATTTCAACGAGTACTTCTATCCCTACATGCAGACGCGCCGCCCCGGCCTCACCAAGGAGGCGCTCATCGCTTCTCTGAGCCTGAAAAGCATCGAGGGATACCTGAAATCTTCAGCGAAGTTCGGCGTGATGACCAACGAAAACGATTTCATACTGAGCAAGGCCGAGCTTGACTACCTGCGCCAGATTTTCGGGGAGCGGGCCAAGGTCTACCCGCGCGGCGGCCATTTGGGCAATCTGGAGTACAGGGACAACATGGCCTACATGGTCAGTTTCTTCAAGGAACAAGGAGTGCGGCCATGACGACCGTTACCGGATACCACGCTTGCCGAATCGCCCTCGCCCTGGCGCTGATGCTTTCCCTTACCGGCTGCGCCGCGATCAGGTCCAATACCCTGGCCGAGGTGCGACCCAGGCACTCGGTAAGCGAGTTCAAGGATCAGCGCTTCGCGGAGGTCGCCGACCCCTGGGAGGCTTTCAACCGGAGCATGTACCGGTTCAACTTCTACCTGGACAAATACTTCTTCCTCCCGGTGGTGACCGGCTACGAGTTCGTGACCCCCGACTTCGTCGAGGATCGCATCTCCGGTGTCTTCAACAACCTGAGCGAGGTCCGAAACCTCACCAACAGCCTGTTCCAGCTCAAAGGGGTGGAATCCGCTACCACTCTGGGCCGCTTCCTGACCAACAGCACCCTGGGACTGGGCGGCATGTTCGACCCGGCCACCAGGTTCGGTCTGGCACGCCAAAACCAGGATTTCGGCAAGACCCTTGGCTACTGGGGCGCCGAATCAGGACCCTACCTGGTGCTGCCGATCTTCGGCCCCTCGTCGGTGCGCGACACGAGCGGACTCGCCGTGGATTACAGCATCAGTTACGGGCTCTATACCGGGGTCGATCCTTTTGGAAGCTCCAGCAACAGTTTCGCCTGGGATGCCGGGGTTACCGCCCTGGGAACGGTCGACGCCCGGCATCAGCAGAGTTTCCGCTACTATGAGAGCGGCTATCCCTTCGAGTACAACATGGTCCGCTTCCTCTACCATGAGCAGCGCAAAATCGAGATCGGAAAGCCCAAGGTCGAAGAGTAGGGTCAGACTTGCAACCACAGCCTCACCCTCCCCCAGCCCCCACTGCCATTAAGTTAAGGGAATGAGAGGTAGGGTGGGCCGTGCCCACCACAACCGCATCCTGATGGTGGGCACGGCCCACCCTACATGATTCACGGAATCACCGCTTAACTTAATGGCAGTGCCCCCAGCCCCTCCCATCAAGGGTGGGGAGCTAGGGGTAGCTCTCCAGCAGAGATGGCTAGATCTGCGGTGAAGCCGGCACTGTTCCCCCCTCCCGACCTCCCCCCTCCGGGGGGAGGAGAGTTGGCGGAAATGGGTGCGGGGGGAGATGAGTTGGCGCCTGGCGGGATGGGGAACTGATCTCCGACAATATGACGAAGGAGAAAAATGCGGACACTTATCGATTTATTCAATACCTTCCCGGCTCTGGGCGACAAAACGGCCTTCGTGAACCGCACCGGCGCGCGTCGGCTGGTGGTTTCCTACCGGCAGTTCCATGATCTTGCACTGAAGATGGCAAGCCTGCTGGCGCAACGCGGCGTGGCGCCGGGGGACAGGGTGCTCCTCTGGGGACCGAACTCCTCCTGGTGGGCGGTGGCGTACTGGGGCATCATCATCCGCGGCGCGGTCGCGGTCCCGGTCGATTTCATGTCCGACCTGGCGCGTGCCGATGCCATCCGCAGCCTCACCAAGGCGGACCTCGTGCTGCAGAGCCGGTTCAAGCCGGAGCGCGTGAGCGCCGCCACCTCGATGCTGCTGGAAGAGCTGCAGTATCTGCTCGAAGAGATCGAGCCGGTCGGCGCAATTGCCGTCTGCGCCCCCGAAGATACGGCGCAGCTCATCTATACCTCCGGCACTACCGGAAATCCGAAGGGGGTCATCCTCACCCACCGGAACCTGGTCGCGAACCTCACCCAGATAAACGGGCAGTTACCTATCATTACGCCCGCATTCAGCTTCCTCTCCCTGCTGCCGTTATCCCACATGTTCGAGCAGATGGGCGGCTTTTTCACCCCGCTCTACCGCGGCGCAGCCATCGTCTACCTTAGCACCCTGAAGCCCTCGGCCATCATGGAAGCGCTGGAGGAAGAGGACATCTACGTCATCATGTCGGTTCCCCGCCTCATGCAGCTGCTCAAGACGACCATCGAGCGGGAGCTCGCCGAAAAGCACCTCTCGGGACTGTTTGGGATTCTGGCGCGGCTTGCAGCCCGGCTTCCCAAAGCGGCACGCCGGCTGCTCTTTCTTCCGGTTCAAAGGAAGTTCGGGGCACACTTCACCGTCTTCGTCTCGGGTGGCGCTCCGCTAGACCCGGAGCTCTTCAAATTCTGGAGCAGCATGGGATTCACCGTGCTGGAGGGGTACGGCCTCACCGAAACCTCGCCGGTACTCTGCGTCAACACCATGCAGCGGCAGGTGGCCGGCTCGGTCGGGCCACCGCTCCCCGGGGTCGCGCTCAAGATCGAGGGTAGGGAGATCCTGGCGCGCGGAGACAACGTCTTTCCCGGCTATTACGAGAACGAGCAGGCAAGCCGCGACGCCTTCACCGAGGACGGCTGGTTTCGGACCGGCGATCTCGGCGAGATCGGACCGGACGGCTGGCTGGTCATCAAGGGGCGGGAGAAGGAGCTGATCGTCACCGGTTCGGGGGTGAACGTCTATCCCGACCAGCTGGAGGCTGTGCTGAACAAGGTCGCCGGGGTGAAGGAGTCCTGCGTCATCGGCCTGGAGCGGGGCGGAGGGGAAGAGGTGCACGCCGTGCTGCTTCTGGACGGCGGCGGCATCGCTCCCGAGGATATCATCGGACAGGCCAACAAGAATCTCGATGCGCTGCAGCAGATTACCGGCTACACCCTTTGGCCCGAGCCGGAATTTCCCAAGACCACCACGCTGAAGATCAAGAAGTTCGCGGTCAAGGAAGCGATCAAAAAAGGAGCCGAGGGGGGCGATGCAACCGCCACCGGGGACGCCCTGCTGAACCTGCTCGCCAGGGTGACAGGCACCGGCGCGGCGCAGATCCGCGAGGAGTCGCTGCTGGTGGCCGACCTGGGGCTCACTTCCATCGACCGGCTGGAACTGGTCAATTTCCTGGAGCAGGAATACCGGCTCGACATAGAGGACTCCCAGATCGGGATCGAGACGCGGGTCTCGGACCTGCGCCGGATCATCGTGAAGCGGGAGAAGCTGGGCCGGCACGACCATTTCCGGTTCTGGACCAATAACGCCTTCGTCCAGGGGATGCGCCGAGCCTGGGACGCCGTATGCCACGCCCCCCTGTACCGAAGCTTCGCCACCTTGGAGGTGCGGGGGATCGAGGAGCTGGAAGCGTTGCAGGGGCCGGTTTTTTTCGTCGCCAACCATATGAGCTACCTGGACCAGCCCTCCGTCATGTTCGCGCTGCCGCCGAGGCTTCGCTACAGATGCGCCACCGCAGCCTGGGAGGAGTTCTTCTTCGGGGAGCACCACGGGCCCGGGATGGTCATGAGGCGCATTTGCTACCAGTACGGCACCCTGCTGCTCAACCTGTTTCCCCTGCCGCAGTCGCGCGGGTTCAGCGGCTCGCTCAGGTACATGGGAAGGCTTGCCGATGCCGGGGTAAACATCCTGATCTTCCCGGAGGGCGGGCATTCCAGGGACGGCGGGATGCAGCCGTTCCAGCCGGGATTGGGTATCATGGTGAAGGCTTTGGGGATACCGGTGGTGCCGATAAAGATCAGCGGCACCGACCGGGTACTCCCTGACGGCGCCAGCTGGCCCAAGCGGGGCAAGGTGACGGTGAGCTTTGGAAAGCCGCTGCGGTTTCGGCTGGAGGAGCCGGCGGAGATCGTGGAAATGACGCGGCTGGCGGTGGAAAGGCTCGGGTAGAGAAGGCCATTAAGTTACCCGATTAGCGCTTATCTTCAGTAACGCTGGGTGTGGCTGAAAGTCCCCCTTTGGAAAAGGGGGATTTAGGCAGCGTTGTCCGGTTAAGTTTTTGCACTATGGTGCGCTCGTCGTAACAGCTTAACTTTATACGATTTACCTGCTCTTTGATTTCTTATATGTAGTAGTTCCGCTGCCTCATTTGCGATCTTGAAGCG